>ENA-OUOG01002322-OUOG01002322.1-marine-metagenome-genome-assembly--contig:-NODE-2322-length-19952-cov-4.253585_pt1 | contig 19952 bp, 16 predicted proteins | sample MGYA00248635_ERZ508505 | MGnify/ENA primary metagenome ERZ508505 (study PRJEB26176, sample SAMN06267871) | marine metagenome | isolation source: Saanich Inlet, British Columbia, Canada | place: Pacific...
AACATCACATTCGAGCTCCTAAAGTGCTTTGAAATAGTCAAAGGGCTCTAAGCAGCTTTTACAGCGATAACTCGCCTTACAAGGCGTAGAGCCAAATTGACTAATTCGTTCAACATCATTTGATTGGCAAAGTGGACATACAATGTTTGCCTGTTTTGTGCCCGAAAGGCTGATCATTCCGGAGCAAGTGTCCCCCTCTACTGGAGGAACAATCCCATATTTTCTTAATTTCTGGCGACCACCTTCGCTTATCCAGCGCGTCGTCCAGGCAGGGGATAAAACTGTTTGTATTTTGACAGCATCTACACCTCTTTTTAGAAGCGCAGTTTCAATATCAAGGGAAATAACGCTGGTCGCAGGACATCCCGAATATGTAGGAGTGATATTAACACATAAAACATTGTCCTCCCAATGTGCGCTGCGCACAATGCCAAGATCAACCACCGAGACCGCAGGTATCTCTGGGTCAGGAATATCCTCTAGCCATTGCCATATCTGCTCAAGGCTCGGTGAAGAGACTGTTTGCTTGTCCATCATAGCTACCATGACACACCAGGATAGGCACGCTGAAGATGTTGCATTGTCGTCAGAATTGGCCCCATGGCCTCGGAGTGAATTCCAGACTTGCCACCTAATCGCATTGGCGTGTTTTCTGGAACAGTCAGTGTGGAAAGAGAAAAAACTTCCTTAATATGGCTTTGGAATTCGTTATTTATTTCAATTAAGTCAGGCCCGATGCCAATACTCAATATCTCGTTATCCAAAGCATCAGCTTCGCATAGCTCCCCAGTAAATCGCCAAAGGTCGTTCAGTGCGTCTTGCATCAGACCATAGCTTGTGTCTGTACCGCACCCTAAGCTAATAACAAGTTCGGTCGACCTCTCAAGGTGGTAAGCAACTTCCTTGGACGATTTGGTGGCGATCTCTGATATCACGCAATCTTTAGACATCATGAGTGCTTTAAGCATAGGGTAGTGCCAGCTATCAAACAGAAATTGACGCATGATACTATGCGCATAGCTTTTGTCGGGCTGTTCGGTTAATAGTAAATTGGTAAACTCACGTTCGTCTCTCAAGAAGGCTAAATTATCAGCAGTCGTTTCTTCTGAGCTGAGCTGCGCCGCATAATTCAACCAATTGGTTGCCTGGCCAATAAGATCCAACGCTACATTAGCCAATGCGATATCCTCTTCCAACACCGGGGCGTGGCCGCACCAAGCTGAAACCTGCTGCCCAAGGATTAGTGTATTATCACCCAAGCGCAAAACATATCGTCTAATATTCTCCTGTTCAGCACGTGTCATCACATGCTCCCAACTTCGTCTGGTATATTAAAAAATGTCGGATGGCGATATGCCTTGGTATTTGCAGGCTCGAAATATGGGCCTTTTTTAGCAGGAGAACTGGCAACAATTGCATCTGACGGCACAATCCAAATTGACAGGCCTTCATTGCGCCGCGTGTACACATCACGTGCGTTCTTCATTGCCATTTCAGCATCTGGGGCATGTAAAGAGCCAACATGCCGATGGGCTAGCCCGTGTTGCCCTCTGATAAATATTTCCCAAAGAGGCCATTCACGTTTACTCATATTCTTATTCCTTATTCTGCCGCTCTGCTGTCGTTGGCTCGTTTTTCTGCATAAGCTTCTAGGCCTTCACGAAACCAAGCGCCATCAGTCCACGCCTTTTGACGTGCCTCCAAGCGCTCGATATTACAAGGGCCATTTCCTGAAACGACGGCAAAAAATTCATCCCAATTCGGTTCGCCGAAATGGTAGAGCTTGGTTTTATCATCCCATCTCAATTCTGGATCTGGTATCTCTAGCCCTAAATATTCAGCTTGAGGTACCGTCTGATTTACAAATCTTTGCCGTAATGTATCGTTAGAATCTTGTTTTATGTTCCAAGCAAAGCTTTGGGCAGAATGCACGCTATCTTTATCCGACGGGCCAAACATCATAAGGCTTGGCCACCACCACCGATTAAGTGCGTCTTGGGCCATAGCTTTTTGAGCCTCAGTGCCTTCACACAAGCGCATCATAATGTCGAAACCCTGGCGCTGATGAAAGCTCTCTTCCTTACAGATGCGTATCATCGCTCGTGAGTAAGGCCCATAAGAGCATTTCTGCAAAGGCACTTGGTTCATAATTGCCGCGCCATCAACAAGCCAGCCAATGGCTCCAATATCCGCCCAGGACAAGGTTGGATAATTAAATATAGACGAATATTTCGCTTTCCCACTTAACAGCTGCGCTGTCATTTCATCTCTGGATATGCCTAAAGTTTCTGCTGCGCTATAAAGATACAAGCCATGCCCAGCCTCATCCTGTACTTTTGCGATAAGAATCGCCTTGCGTTTCAAGGTCGGAGCACGCGTTATCCAGTTTCCTTCTGGCAATTGGCCAACAATCTCGGAGTGAGCATGTTGAGAAATCTGTCGCTTTAGTGTTTCTCGATACCCCTCGGGCATCCAATCTTTGGGCTCTATTTTGACGCCCGCATTAATGCGCTCCTGAAACTCCCGTTCAACGGGGCCCATCTCTTTAATTGTTCTTACAGCTTTGCCTGTAGATTCTACCATTTGTGCGTACATACATGAACACCCCTGTTTCTATATTTCACCTTTTAAAATTACATAAACCGACCAGACGGTCAATTTTTTTTACATAAAACATTATTAATATATTCTCTAATTTATAAAACCTTAGCCTAGTGATCCGTCGCATCCATTGCGCCGATACCTGTTTCCGAACGAATGAATTGGCTTCTATATAGAGTTTTCTCTATGTCAGCGGTCGTGCTCTTATCCAGAAGGGAGAACACCCACATACTTAAAAAGCCCAGAGGTAGCGAAAATACTGTGGGGTACACATAAGGGTAAATTGCAAATTCGTTTCCGAGGACAACAACCCAGATGCTCTCGCTAAGTACAATGAGAACGAGCGTGAAAAAAGATGTTATACACCCACCTATGAGTGCGCCCCTCGACGTCAACCCCTTCCAATACATTGAGAGCAATAACATCGGAAAGTTTACACTGGCGGCCAATGCTAATGCGAAGGGAACAATGACAGCAATATTTTGCGTTTCGAAAGCGAGACCTAACAAGATGCTTAGGGCACCAATTATAAAAACGGAGATCCTAGAAATTTTTAGTTCCGTTTTGGGGTCAGGGTTCCCCTTCTTCATAACGACCGAATACAAATCATGGGCGATTGTCGCAGATCCTGATAATGTGAGGCCGGCTACAACTGCTAGGATAGTCGCAAATGCGACAGCTGCCATAAAGCCAAACAACCAATCGCCGCCTAAGATTCTGGCAACGTGCAGTGCCACCATGTTTGATCCGCCTATTAAGTCTCCCGCGCCGTCATAAAATTCGGGGTTTTGCCATAAGACAGCAATCGACCCGAAGCCGATAATGAGAATAAAAATATAGAAAACAGACATTATCAGAGTGGCGTAAGCCACCGATTTCCGTGCAGCAATAGCATCTTTGACTGTGAAGAAACGCATAAGAATATGAGGAAGCCCCATGATCCCAAGGGACATTGTTAAACCAACACTTATAACGTTTAATAAGTCTTGTTTTAGCCATCCACCCGGTTTGAGTATATTAGCGCCGTTCGCATGAACGCGCATACTCGCCTCCAGCATAGTGTCAAAACTAAAGCCAAATCTAGATAATAAGGCGAAAGCGATTGCCGCACCGCCGAACATCAGCAAAATCGCTTTGATCATTTGCACCCATGTGGTTGCTAACATACCTCCAAAGGTGACGTATACGACCATAAGCACTGAGACGAGGACAATAGCAACGTTGTATTCTAGCCCAAATAGCAACTCAATCAGCTTACCCGCCCCCACCATTTGGCCGATAAGATAGAACATAATGACCAAGAGAGAGCAAACACTCAAGAAAATACGGATAGAACTTCCTTGTAAGCGGCACGTAATCACGTCGACAAATGTGAATTTCCCAAGATTTCTGAAACGCTCTGCGATAACCATTAACATAATGGCCCAACCAATAATAATTGCAAAACTGAGGATATATGCATCATAACCGACAAAAAATAAAAGTCCTGTAATGCCCAGAAGGGTAGCCGCAGACATAAAATCTCCTGCGATGGCAAATGCATTTTGCCACGGCGTTATACCGCCTGATGCCGTATAAAAAGCCTCGCGGCTTTTTGTGCGTTTTGCAGCCCAATAGGTAATGGCCAATGTTGAGCCAACAAACAGCAAAAAAATTAAGATAGCGACAATGTTTGGGCTCTGCTCATCAACGTCAATATTGCGAATACTAGCTAAAACGCTGGGCGAAATTGCAACCCCTAGAAAAGCTGCCACTGCGGCTACTGCTAAATATTTCATTTAGAATTTACCTTAACGTTTTCGACGTCATACCTGATCTCTACAACCATGCTGTCGAGATATTTATTTGCCCACCACGCATAAAAAATACAGCAGGCCCCAGAAAAAAATATGGAGACTAACGAATAGACCAGAACGATTGTCATAGGACTATCATCATCTATTTTTTGTGAACCAAGCTCACTGCCAAGGGACATTAAATAAATATTTCCTGCTAAGACTGAGATAAGTATTGCAGTCAGTGTCCAAACAAATCTCGATCTTATTCGAACTAGTTTTTTAAACGATGCCAGATTTTCAATATCGGAATCGCACATGGGGTTGCCCATACTCTATTATCCTTATTATTATTGTTGCGGTGCGGGTAGCCTTTCAAACAAGTCTGCTACAGCTATTGCAATTGCCAACAAACTCTCATCGCCCCGAAATGGACCATCCAATTCCAGTCCAACGGGAAGTCCATCTTTTGTGAATCCGATTGGCAAACTAATCCCGGGAATACCTGCATTACTCCCTGGATCTGTATTTTGTATATAGGTCGTAAAAGTTGGAACGCGTTGGCCATTATGGGTAACGGTCTCGACGCTGTCCGCAATCGGTCCTGCGGGTAAAATTGTTGTAGGAAAAACCAGTGCGTCAATATTATGAGTTGAAAACGCCGCTGAATATATATGCTGCAATGCAACTCGATGAACTTTCATTGCTGTGTCGTACACATCTCTCGAAATTATACCATCAGGCCGACCGTCATGATTGGCGTCGACGGCCATACTGTTATAAACGCTCTTCACGTCGGGACTTTTCGTAGCTGCGGCGAGTTCAAAGAAGTCTATGCCCGTATTATATGTTTCAAGATAACTGAGCATGTCACGCAAGCCTTCATATAGGGCGATAGGAAAACTTACCTGGTTGTTGATTTCTTCAATTTCAGGCGTTTCGATCTCGACCAAAACGACCCCCGCCTGTTGGAGCTTGCTCAAAGCCATGTCCATAACACGGGAGACCTCTGGATCCAGGTTTCTAAAAAATGTAGCCCTGGATATTCCAAGACGTATTTTGCTTAAAGATACACCTTCGGTTACTTGAGGCCGTCCGCTCATGACGGCATCTAATAGCGTAATGTCAGACATTGTGAGCGCTATGGGTCCCGGAACATCTCTCGTGGATGAAACAGGTGTTATACCCTCGGTAGAATAGCGTTCTATTGATGGTCGAAACCCAATGACACCACATAATGCTGCAGGTAGTCTTACCGACCCTCCTGTATCAGTCCCCACAGCCGCTCTGACAATACGAGCGGCAACAGCCGCCGCCGACCCGCCGCTACTTCCACCAGCAAATTTGGATTTATCATATGGATTTCTGACAGGACCAAAATGGTTATTAAGGCTTGTGATACCAAAGGCAAGCTCATGCATATTGGTCTTCCCCACGATGATTGCGCCTTCAGCCTTTAAGCGCGTGATCACCGACGCATCTTGGTCTGGGATGAATCTTGCCAAACCTGCAGTTCCAGCAGTATTGGCCATGCCTTGAACGTGAATATTATCCTTGACCCCTAAGGTCATCATGGACAGCGATCCCGAAGAATTTTCCTGGATACTATCCAGCTCATTGAGAGAAATAAAAGCGCCCAAACTTTCCGCCTCTTTTGCGCGGAGCAAGGAATTCTCAAATAGCATCTTGCGGCTTTCAAGATTGGAGGGCAGGTTCGGCTTTTTCATCACTAATCCTCTAGCAAAAAGAGAATAAGGGGCGATTGCCCCTTATTCCTTATGTTGATCTATGCCATTAAAACTGTGCAGCAAATGTAATGCCGTAGGTTCTCGGGTCGCCCCAAACACCTATCACGCCAGGACCGATTACATAGGTATGCCTAGCATAGGCTTCGTCTGTTAGGTTTTTACCCCAAAACTTGACACTGTAAGCCTCGTTCTGTGAGCTCCATTCCAGACTTGCATCCAAAAGTGCTCTGCTTTCAGAGATCGTAGCATCATTTAGATAGTCATTTCGCTGCTCACTTACATAACTATACTGAGCGCGTAGGTCGATAGATCCATCCCAAAAAGTACCAGGAAGCTGATAATCACCAATGATATTAACAGAATGTCTCGGGGCCTGATTTAGGGTTTTACCAGATACGTCCGTCTCGTTAATAACAATCTGTTTAATTTCCGTATCCAGGTAGGCATAGTTGCCGCTTAAAGAGAAGTTATTAGTTAACAACCAATTCAAATCAAGCTCAACGCCTTGTATTGCGGCCGAACCGATGTTTGTTGTTAAGAACGTGCCGAAATCAGAATTTGGAACAGGTCCGAAACGAACGATTTGTAGATCTTTGTAATCCATAAAGAAAACTGTCGTGTTAAGACGTAAAGCACCATCCAGAATTTCACTTTTGAAACCCAGCTCATAATTTGTAGCATCTTCAGGCTCAACCGGAGTAGATGCAGCGCTTTCCACGCCTTGTGACCCAGCAAAACCGCCGCTCTTATATCCAGTCGCGACTGTCCCGAAGACCATCAAATCGTCATTGACGCGATATTGTATTGATCCCATAGGTGAGAAGTCAGACCAACTTCTATTTACAGGCACTCGGAATGTTTCTGCAATAATACCCAAACTTCCGCCGACATTTTCGCAAGCGGCGAAGTTTGCAAACCCAGCTGCTGCCCGTTCTGCTTCTGACATCCCGCAATTTACAGCGGTAGCAACATAGTCTTTCTTATCATATGTATAACGCCCGCCAAGAATTAATGTGAGCGCCTCATCCAGGTCATACGTCACTTGACCATATGCCGCATAAGAGTCGGTATCATTTTCTGTCCGCGTATATTCGGTTCCGACATTAACCTGACCCGCTGCTCGGCTATTTTGAGAGATATGAAATTGTTCAACACGATCGGTTTTTTCGCTGAAGAAGTACAAGCCGGTGACAAAATTTACCGGACCAGCCCAATCTGATACAAAGCGAAACTCTTGTGAGAATGTATCAATATCCTCTAGAATATCATCATTAACATCAGAACCGTACACGCCAGTGACGAGGTTAAATGCTCCACCTAAAGGCGCACCAACTGCTGGCATTTCCCAGTCAGATTCTACATTACGATAACCCGTAATGCTAATAACGCGGCCTTCATTTAGTTGAATGTCACCACTCACGGTAAATCCATACGTTTCCCGATCGGAAAACCCCGTGATGGGAGAGGCGGAGGTGAAAGGACGGTTTGCGCCCAATGACTGCGCAGTTCCGACATAATCGTAATTGCCATTTACAAATGGAAAGCGTCCTGCTTCATCCCGGTTATCCTTCGTGTAGTCAACCGATACAATCCATTCCGAGTCGCTTCCTGAAGCAAGAATCTGGCCTCTGATCGAGGTTTTATCCTCGTCATTTACGTCTCTGTTGAGCAACGTATTTCTCACAAAGCCTTCATGTTGGCGCTGACTTGCCACAAGTTTAACCGCCACATTTTCTGAGATCGGGCCTGTCATCATACCCTGAATGCGAAAAATACCTTCATTACCAATCGTGAGCTGCGCCTTGCTGATAACTTCTTCCAGAGAAGGCTTCGATGTCACAACAGAGATTGCGCCGCCAATCGTATTTCGGCCGAACAGTGCCCCTTGCGGCCCTTTGAGAACCTCAATCCGCTCAAGGTCAACAGCGTCAAAATTCACAGCTGCGCCGCGACCGATATAAACACCATCCAGGAAAACACCAACGGAGTTATCAATGCCAGCCCCATCATCAGCGGAGCCAATGCCCCGCATGGCGAAGATAGCTTGCCCCGGTGCAAACTCACCATAAGTTAATCCAGGGCTGTTGATTGCGATCCCAGTTGCGTCATGAATATCCGCATCCGCAATTAACTCATCGCCTAACACGGAGACAGTAACTGGAATATCTTGAACGCTTTTCGCGCGAAGAGTGGACGTAACGATCACTTCATCAATACGCATATCTTGAGCGCGTCTATTTTCTTGAGCGCGCGTATTTGTCGACATCGTTGCGGTTAGTGCCACAAGAAACGCCAACCTCGTACATATTTTTAAGCCATTTTGAAGTCTGTCACTCATTACTTCCATCCCCTTTTTAGATTTTGTTATTTAGATTTTGTTATTGAAGGCTTCGTTTTTAAAACGCTTTTAAAACACTTTTAAAACACTTTTAAAACGCCTAGGACATTTCAAGACTCTTAATTTTAGCTATATTATTAAATTAAACCGACCGTTCAGTCAACATAAATTCTTTCGTCGAGCTGTGTCTTTGGGGTCTCAATAGAATATTGGCTTATTGCATAGGTAAGGGGTGAACATGCCTCTCTGACTAAAAAAGGGGAGACCTCTGTTTTTTGGTAAGCCAAACATTATGCCGGCTGATAATAAATATGGAGAAATGATATTTAATTTAAACAAGCCTCGGGAAGCAAATCACCAAGCTTGTTGTCCAAATATAGTGGCGGAGAGGAAGGGATTCGAACCCTCGAAGGGCTATTAACCCTTACACCCTTAGCAGGGGCGCGCCTTCAGCCACTCGGCCACCTCTCCACCGCCGTTGATACAGAAATGGACGGCTGAATGCAAGAGTTTCATGCGTTTCTATGGTCAGTTTCCACATGTCGGCTTTGACAATCGCTTTGTCTACCAAGTGATTGAGATTTGGCGGATCTAGTGTCTTTAGCTCTTTGTAGGCATGGTGAGTGGACGGTGGTGAATGTGCGGCAGAACATATTTAGCAAATAAATCGCATTCTTGTTGATGGGGATAGCCCGACAGAATAAAGGCTTCTATCCCCATGTCGCGGTACATGTTTATCTTTGCCAATACTTGGTCGGGATCGCCAACAATGGCCGCGCCACATCCTGAACGCGCCCGACCAACCCCTGTCCACAGATTTTCTTCAACAAAATCTCCGTCACCACCTCGCGCTGCCGCATCACGCAACTCTGCTTGTCTGCGGACCCCGATGGAGTGGCTATCGAGCGAACGGTTACGAATATCTGCGCCTATCTTATCATCGAGGCGACTGACTAATAAGCCAGCGGCGGCCCGTGCTTTATCTTCAGTTTCGCGGACAATGACGTGGGCGCGATAACCAAACTTTAGATGCCGGTTATAGCTGGCTGCTCGTTTCCTCATATCGTTTATAATGTCTTGGACCGCGTCTTTGGTGTCTGGCCACATTAAAAACACGTCAGCTGCCTGCGCCGCGGTATCGCGGGCGTTGGGCGACATCCCCCCAAAATAGAAAAGTGGCGACTTGCCGGACACAGTGCGTATGCGGGGTGGTGCAAGGTCGAGCTTGATAAATTCGCCATTCATTTGGACTTCCTCCCCACTCAGCATGGTTCGAAGGGCTTGCATGGTTTCCAAAGTACGCCGATAGCGTGGATCGGAAGGCAAGGATTGGCCCGGCATATCCGAGGAAATAATATTGATTGTCAAACGCCCGTGGAGCATTTGATCGAGCGTTGCCATTTGACGTGCCAATTGCGGAAGCCACATTTCGCCGCATCGAATGGCCACTAAAAGCCGCATTTTTTCGAGTAATGGCGCAATCCCGCCGGCAAAGGCAATGCTGTCTATGCCAAGTTCATAACCCGACGGTAGTAAAATATTATCGAAATTATTGCGCTCTGCGGTCAGCGCAATATCGCGACAATGTGCCCAGCTAGCTTTGAGCGAGGGGTCATCAATGCCAAGGAATTGATAGTCATCATCACAAAGGGCGGAAAACCAACTTATCTCAACGGGTTTATCATGTATCATAAACGCTTACGCCTCTAGGGAAGGGGAGTACCTTCGCTCGCTTCAATTAAATGATAGACGTCGCGTCGGGTCAATGTCACGTCTTTGGCTGCCGCTGCAGCGTCAAGGCGCCCTACTGTCTGGCTACCAATAATCGGCACACAACCGGCTGGGTGCGCGAGAATAAAGGCGATTGCAATGGCAGCGCGGTCAACATTTTCGCGTTTTGCGAGTTTGTCTAGGGCATCGAGCAAGGCCGGCGGCTGGTTTTCCCCGCTGACAATATGCCCACCATCAAGCGGCGACCATGCGAGCGGGGTCATGCCCATCTCCATACATAAATCTAGCGTTCCGTCGCGCAATAGGTTGAGTTTTGACACTGCATAGGCGCTTTGCACCGAGACAATCGGCGCTTTTAAGTGGCGTTGTAAAGAACGGATCTGGGCTTGCGTATAATTAGAGACGCCGATCATCGATACTTTACCAGCTGCCACTAACCCATCGAGCGCTGCGGCGGTTTCTTGAGGATGGGTAAACATATCCGGTCGATGAATTTGATAAAGGTCAATGTGATCGGCTTGGAGCCGCCTTAAGGAGGCTTCGCAGGCAGCATTTAAATAGGCTGTATTTGCAACATAAGGAACGCCGGGTAAAATTGAACCTTTACTGGCTAAAACCATTTTATCACGCAATTCAGGCGCTTGCGCTATAACATTTCCGAGCAATGTTTCGCTCTCGCCAAATGCTTTTCCACCCCAATCCAGGCCGTAGACATCGGCATTATCGATCAGGGTCATGCCGAAGTCGAGTGCGGCTGATATGAGCGAGGTAGCTGCTTTTGTGTCATACCCGACAAGACGCCAGCACCCAAAAGCTAAAGCCCCAATTGAGCGGTCTCCCAACATACGGGCTTTCCCATTGACAATATTTTCATCTTCTTGCGTCATAGATCGAACTCCTTCATCTCAACCCGTCTTAGCGCGCTGGCTGCAGTTTGCGCCGCGATGCCCATTGCAACAGCGCGGTGCCCATCATCGGCAGTGATGATGACTGGTGCCTTTCCTTTGACCGCATCGAGAAACGCCTTGTTTTGAAAGTAAGTGGCACCGGAATGATAGCCGGCATTTAATATTGCATCATCGACATGGACATTATGCTGATCGACCGCCCAAGTCTCGCGGTGGCCGTGGGTTACGATATTTTGTGGCAATAGACATTCAACCTTTGCTTTATCACCCATGGCGGCAAGTTCTTCGCTATGTCGTGAACCCTCAGCAAACATGCATAAATCGAGCATTGCGCGTGCCCCATTTGCAAAGTCAAAAATAATATATCCGTTATCCCAAATATCGGGCATCGCGCCATCATAAAGCTCGTTGAGGTGATTAACGTTTTGTCCGGCTGAAGCTAAAACACTTATGGGTTCGCTTCTTATAATGCGTCGCATGAGGTCAAAAAAATGACAGCATTTTTCAACTAATGTGCCACCTGTATTGGCATTAAAACGGTTCCAGTCAGCGACTTTTGGCAAGAATGGAAAGCGATGTTCGCGAATGCTCAACATATGAAGTTTGCCAATATCTCCATTATCAATTCGAGTAATCATATCTGCCAAAGCTGGTTTGAACCGATATTCCATTCCGACTTGAAAAACCGCATCACTATTTTGGACAATATCACAAACCTGCCTCGTATCCTCAAGTGTCGTGCATAATGGTTTTTCGCATAAGATGGCTTTGCCGCTTTCGAGTGCTGCAGGCAGCACATCGATGTGATGAAAGTTAGGCGTCGCAATCACCAAAGCGTCAATGTCTGGATCGTTGATTAGCGTTTCAAAATCATTGCTCGTATGCGGCTTATCTTGGCTTAATGCCGCTGCTTTATCGAGCATCGTTTGATCAGTATCGGCCAAAGCGATAAGGCGGGCATCCTCCAATAAATTAAAGTTTTGGATGTGTTCTTGGCCCATCATGCCTGTGCCAATAATGCCGATATTGACTTTACTCATGTTCAATTGGGCCTTCATAGCCTGCAAGTTTTTTGACGGTTGGCGACTTCGGAACGTCTTGTGTTGATTTCCATGTGTTGAGCAGGATGTCGCCCAAGCCATTGGTAATACCCCAATTATAATTTTCATTATGAAAATGGTGGCGCATATGTGCTTGGCGTAACGCTAGGCCAGATTTCGTGATCGGCGTGTAGGCTTTTGTGTGGTGCGCGAGATGGATCCATTCATAGACTAAATAATAGCCTAGGCTCGCCAGTAAAGGCATGAGTGGGGTAACAAGGCTCCATGAAATCAGCGCGTAAAAACCATAGAGTTGCGCAAACATGATGACCAAGGCACTGGCTGGTGCGAATTGTAAATGGCGATCGTCCGGCTCCAAGTGATGACCATGATGAAGTCGAATTTGAAAGTCGCGCTTAAATCCAGGGGTATCTGTCAGGTCTTGGTGTAAAATATATTTATGCGTCACCCATTCATAAAAAGGGGCAATTGCAATAATGAGTAAGACCCATAGCCACTGATCCCATACATTAAAGACGCCAACGGCATAAGTGCAGGCAATAAAACTGATCATTAAAATCTGAACCGTTGGGTGTCTTATGTAGTCTAACCAAATATTGCGCATATAACCTCACTTAGAGTTCAAGCATAAGCGCATTTGAGATTCGTTTAAAGATGCAATGACGCCGCGCCAGTGGTCGACTGTATCTAGGAAAGTCGTTAAGCTGAATTATGGAAACGCGTAAGAGAGCATGATGAAGCATCCTATTGATTTTAAGAGTACGGCTGATCGGTTAGTGGCTGATATGACTGTGCTGGAAAAAACCAGCTTGATGTCCGGCAGCAGCTTTTGGCATTTGAAGCCCATTGAGCGCTTAAATTTACCGCGGATTATGATGGCTGACGGGCCTCATGGGTTACGTAAACAAGCAAAGCACGCGGATCATTTGGGTATGCAAGCGTCGGTTCCGGCAACATGTTTTCCAACTGCTGTTACCCTTGCATCGAGCTGGAATGTAGACTTAATTTTTGAGGTTGGTGCCGCGATTGGCCGCGAGTGCCAAGCTGAGAATGTCTCTATTCTTTTAGCGCCGGGCGTTAATATAAAACGTAATCCGCTTTGTGGCCGTAATTTCGAATATTATTCAGAAGACCCCTATATGGCTGGCCAAATGGCGTCCGGCTTTGTGGCTGGTGTGCAAAGCACAGGCACGGGAACAAGTTTGAAACATTTCGCTGTCAATAATCAGGAGGCTGACCGAATGGTAGTCGATACTTTGGTGGACCGTCGAAGCCTGTTTGAAATTTACTTGCCCGCTTTTGAAGCCACAGTTCGTCAAACACAGCCATGGACTGTTATGTGTGCCTATAATCGTCTTAATGGCATCTATTGCAGCGAGCACGAAGATCTTTTGACGAATATTTTGCGCGATCGGTGGGGGTTTAACGGCTTGGTAGTTACTGACTGGGGCGCTGTTAACGACCGCCCGCGCGGGGTTGCTGCAGGTCTTGAATTGGAGATGCCAAGCAGTAGCGGGTTAAATGATCGAGTTGTAGCGAATGCGGTTGATCATGGTGGTTTGTCGATACATGATCTCGATCGTGCGGCTAACCGTGTTACACGTATGATTTTAGCGGCAGACCATAATCAGCAAGATATCAAAGTTGATTTTGCCGCCCACCACGCGTTGGCTCAAAAAGCGGCGATTGAGGGCGCTGTATTATTGAAAAATGCCGGCAATTTATTACCATTACCAGAAATGGGGAAACTGGCCCTGATAGGTGGGTTTGCCGAACACCCGCGGTTTCAGGGTGCCGGTAGCTCGCAGGTTAATGCATCTAAAATTGACTTACCCTTAACTGTTTTTCAAGACCGGCTTGGTGCTGATAATATTATTTACGCCAAAGGGTATGATGTCGATTTGGCAGGCGACGACGCGGCACTTATCGAGGAGGCCGTTGAGGCTGCGGCAAAAGCCGAGCATGTTATTGTTATGGCTGGCTTGCCAGCGTTATTTGAGGCCGAAGGTTTTGATCGTGTACATTTGCGCCAACCCGCGCAGATTGATGCTTTGATTGATGCGATCAGCGCGGTTAATCCCAATACGGTAGTTGTTCTGTCAAATGGTGCTCCCATTGAAATGCCATGGTTAGGAAAAGTAAAAGCAGTCTTAGAACTATATCTGGCAGGGCAAGCGGGTGGTGGTGCCATGGCCGATTTGATATTTGGGACAGTTAGTCCGAGCGGAAAGTTAGCAGAGACTTTTCCATTACACTTGGGTGATAGTCCGAGCCAAGAAAATTTTGCGTCTCATCCGCGTCAGCTTATTTATCGTGAGGGCTTGAATATTGGGTATCGGTATTTTGTGACGCATGGGAAGCCTGTCTTATTTCCTTTCGGGCATGGTTTGAGCTACAGCCAGTTTACTTATCATGATGCGAAAATTGTGGTTCCATGGTCGATTGAAGGATCTGCTCTTCAGGTAGCTGTGACAATCACCAATAGTGGCGCTTATGCGGCGGCAGAGGTTGTCCAAGTATATGTCCGCGATGTGACGTCAACGGCTTACCGCCCGGCTCGTGAGTTAAAAGGATTTCAAAAAATATATTTGGAAATCGGTGAAAGTAGAACCGTCATTTTTAAGTTGGATGCGCGCGCTTTTTCGTATTTTGACGTGTCGATTGATGATTGGGATATTGAGCCAGGTGAATTTGAAATTCTATTCGGCGCGTCGAGTGTTGATATACGTCAAAAAATTAGTGTTACGCTTGATAACCCGAGCGGACGAAATATATTGCGCCACGCGGAAACAGCATATGTCTTGATGGATGACGGTGCTTTATCGGGTCTTGGTTTGACGGTAACGCCCCCAGATAATATTAGACCTTATCATGCGAATACGGCGCTTGGAGACATCCGTGATCACTGGTTAGGCAAGCGCATCGTCGCGAATGTTTTTAAAGCCGTTGGTGCAACGCTGGATACTGACAATGTGAACGAGTCGCCGGTTCTTGCTAAAATGCGCGAGGAAATGTTATTTTCCATGCGGCTCAGTACTGTGCGTAATATGAGCGAGGGGGCTTTGAGTGAGAAGCGCTTTGCTTTAATGATCCACGCCTTGAATAATCATTGGATAAAGTTTCTTATCCGACTATTCCGTCGTTAATCTCTTAAATCTAAATAAGCTATTTGGTCGGGTGTCAGCTCAATTTTACTGGCAGTGATACTATCATATAATTCCATCGGGTTACGCGGGCCAATCAGTGCAAAACACGGAAATGTTTGGTGCAAGACATAAGCCAGGGCGATTTGAATTGCACTTGTGCCGTGTTTTTGAGCCAGCTCAAAGGCGCGTTTGCGGCGCTCCATATTGTTGGGCGATCCCCAGACGCGCTGCATTTCTTCATCCGTTGGGTCAGCGCCGTGGCGCGAGGCAGAGAGTCCATTTTGCGTCCACTCCAGAAAAAATCCCCGTGCCTGCGCTGACCAAGGAAACAATGCCATATTGCGCTCTTGGTGCCACTGTCTAAACTTATCTGTCGAACTCGCGAGGCAGCCATCCCAAACCGGATTTTCCATTCGTGCCAAAGAAAAATTATTGCTTAAAAGGGAAAAACCTTGCAGCCCCTGTTTGCGCGCATATTCATTTGCTTCATCGATGCGTTCGGCTGTCCAGTTAGAGCCACCAAAGAGTTTTATGCGACCGGCACTTATTTCATCATTGAGTGTGTCTATCCATTGGCTCACCGGCACATCAAGATTGTCGCGGTGCAGGCAATAAATATCGAGATAATGCGTCTGAAGACGCGCCAGCGATATATCGAGCTGGGGGCCAACAGCCTCAGGGTTGCAGTCTGGTGTATGGGCACCTTTGCCTATAATGACCAGTTCCTCTCGCAGGCCCCGGGCAGTCATCCATTGGCCTAAAAGTGTTTCGCTCATGCCGCCGCTATAAATATGTGCTGTATCGAAGCAATTGCCGCCAGCCTCCACAAAACTGTCTGCCATGGCTGCCATGGTCGGCGCATCTGTTTGGTTATCTGTGCCCAAGACAAGCTTTGATATTTGCTTCTCGAGGCCATCGATTTTATTTTTTGCTATGCGGCCATGTGCGCCTAGGCTAATGGCATTACCATGAAAACCAAGAGGCGTTAATTGGTCAGCCGCATAATTCACATTAGCCACTTCACGCCAACGGTCTAGCCAATAGGCTGTATTAATTGAAAATGGTGGCGAGACTAAGTCTGAATATTGCGCTTCAGAATTTATCAAAGCCGCAATATGGTCGGCTTCAACGGCATAAAGCGGGCGGGCATCATCGCTTCTAAATGTTGTTATTGTGCCGTCACGCGCCGTTATTAAGACTGCATTATTCTCTGGCCCTGGGTGCCAAGGTTGGTCGATTGTTAAGGTGCCTGTTTGGCCCTCAACATTGATTTTCCAAGGTAAAGCGGTGTCGATCGCGCAATCGAGTTTGGCCTCAAAATTCTTATATGTCAGAGTAGCGTGTGCTTGTGCGTCTACACCACTTGGCGCTAGGCGCGCAGATCCCGATAAACTGCTGGGCTCACCTATTAAATAACGTGCAGCTGTTAGTGGATAAATACCAATATCGAGAATGCTGCCGCCAGCCAATTGCTTCTTATAGAGGCGGTGTTCTGGGTTATATGGGAAGGCAAAGCCAAAGGAAGATGAAAAGCCCTTGATTGTTCCAATGGCGCCATCTTCGATTAGTTTTTTTGCTAAATGCATGCGCGGGTGCATTAAATACATTAGGGCTTCGACCAATAAGACATTACGCCGCTTGGCCTCTCCATATAAATGCATTACCTCGCCCTGGTTTAGACCGAGTGGTTTCTCACATAAAGTCGCTTTGCCAGCGGCCATTGCTCTATGTGCCCAATGGAGATGACTGTCATGCGGGGTCGCAACGTAAACAGCGTCTATATCATTGCGTTGCAAGAGGGCCTCATAGGATTGGCTGGCCGTGCCTCCATGGAGGTTACAAAAGGCGATCGCCGACGGGTGATTTCGGCTCGCCGCGCCAGCAAGTACACCGCTATGGCTCTGTTTTAGATCGTTTGCAAACTGGCCGGCAATGTTACCGGTGGCTAAAATGCCCCAACGAATTTTATCGAATGTCACAAAAACTCCTCACCCAGTGATGCTGCGAAATGCAAAGTAGTATTTTGATTTGAATTATAGTCGCTAAAATTGAATTGCGGGAGAAACTTTTTCTTATAATGGCATCGTGTTTATAAAATCTTATATTGCCGTTAGGTGTCTTTTTCCCTTAATGTTTTATATCGGAGGAAATACGTGATGCCAAGATTAAAACAGGCCGGCCGCGAGGCAGGAAACCCATACGCTGAACGTGTTTTTAATATGTTGTTTGGCGATCGAGACCCTGTTGAGCAGCCCGGAACAGCAACTGGAACGCCAGGCAATTGGTGGACTGTTTTTAACATTGTGCCCGATGCTTTCGCTCATACGACGGAGGGATTTAGGTTTTATCGCGCGCCTGCCAGACAAATTGACCCCAAGCTCCGTGAGCTTGGACAAACACGGGCTGGTTTTGCCGTTGGGTCCCAATTTGTTTATTCGCAGCACTGTAAAGCGGCGCGCGACGTTGGGCTCAGCGATGCCCAGATTGATGCAATCGCGCATTGGCAGGTTTCAGATTGTTTTTCTGAAATTGAACGCGGTGTGCTTGCTTATACAGATGCTCTTGTGTTGCAGAGGGGGCGCGTGCCGGATGGCGTATTCGATGTTTTGAAGGCATATTTGTCAGATGAGGCGATTTTGGAACTCACATATATAACGTGCACCTATATGATGCATGGCATCATAAGTCGCGCGCTTAGATTGGAATATGACGACGTGGAGGAACGGATTGTTGAGGTTCCTGCGCCGGATGACGCGATGGATGTGATGTCCGTCGTGGATTAAGAGGAAAGATAATGGCGTATCATCACTTAGCTTTAGCTGTTCGAGACATGAATGCGACACATGGTTTCTATGAAGAAATTATGGGATTTGAACTGGTAAAAGTAGAGATTGCACCAATTAGTACAGGCGGTTGGGGTAAGCATTTTTTCTACCGCATGGATGGAGATGATAGCCGTTTTATTGCATTTTGGGCCATGCATGATGTGCCAGGGCAAGAAACATTCGTATACGATTTAAACGCGGCGGGTCATTTGCCACCTGCGACTAACCATTTTTCTTTCAGTGTATCCAGCAAAGATGAACTTGAGAGCAAGCGCGAGGTGTGGCGCGCAGCAGGTCTACAGGTTTTTGAAATAGACCATAATTGGTGTCATTCTATTTATACGAGTGATCCCGATGGAAATGTTGTCGAATATTGCCTCACCACGGGTGCTTTTAGCGCAGACGACAGGGAGCGCGCGCTTAAAGCGCTCGATCTTGCCAAATTTGAGCCCACACCGGAGCCTTCAATGATCAAGTTTTGGGAGCCAACGCTTAACGGGGCCTAAGCGCAACGGTCTAGAATAATACGTGATTTATGATGTTTCGTTTAACAGGTCATTATTCTGTTTACATCGTGGTCAGGGCGGATATGTTCTAGAAAAATACTCAGGGAGAGAAGATATGCAGGTTATTGGACACTTTATTGATGGCGTTCGCGTCGATGGTATCTCTGGACGGACAAAGGATATTTTTAACCCCAATACGGGCGACGTGCAGGCGCAAGTCATGATGGCCACCGCAGATGAACTCGATGCGGCGGTGCACTCCGCTTCCGTGGCGCAGCGCGACTGGGCGCAGGTGAATCCGCAAAAGCGGTCACGCGTTCTTTTTGCATATAAACAACTCGTGGAAGACAATATGGATGCGCTTGCGCATATGCTATCGATTGAACATGGGAAAGTCATCGCCGATAGCAAAGGCGACATTATGCGTGGGATCGACGTCATCGAATTTGCTTGTGGTATTCCGCATAGCCAGAAGGGCGAGCACACATATGGCGCGGGACCAGAGATTGACGTTTACTCGATGCGCAAGCCTTTAGGTGTTGTTGCTGGTATCACGCCGTTTAACTTTCCTGCAATGATCCCCATGTGGATGTTTGGCATGGCGATCGCGACGGGCAATGCATGCATTTTAAAACCATCGGAAAAAGACCCGTCTGTACCAATGCGCTTGGCCGAGCTTTTTGTAGAAGCAGGGGGGCCTGTCGGGCTTTTGCAATGTGTTAATGGTGATAAAGAGATTGTTGATGCAATTTGCGACCACCCAAGCATAAAAGCCGTCTCATTTGTCGGTAGTTCCGATATCGCACAATATGTTTATGCGCGTGCGACCTCGAATGGCAAGCGTGCGCAATGTATGGGTGGTGCTAAAAACCATGGGATTATTATGCCTGACGCAAATATGGAGCAGGCGGCCAAAGATATATTGGGCGCAGCTTATGGTTCGGCGGGTGAGCGGTGCATGGCGCTGCCTGTCGTTGTTCCTGTCGGTGAGGGCACGGCAGAAAAGTTCCTTGATGCTTTTATGCCAAAGCTCGAGGCGCTGACCTTGGGCACATCGACCGACCCAGATGCTGATTATGGCCCCGTCGTTACCGAGGCGCATAAGCAATCTGTCGAAGCTAATATTGAAAAAGCTATTAAAGAAGGTGCAACCGTTTTAAAAGACGGACGCGGGTTCAAACTTCAAGGCTATGAAGGCGGTTATTTTATAGGCCCGACATTGCTAGATGATGTAACGCCGGATATGGAAACATATAAGGATGAGATTTTCGGCCCCGTTTTGCAAATTGTGCGCGCCAAAGATTTTGATGAAG
>ENA-OUOG01002323-OUOG01002323.1-marine-metagenome-genome-assembly--contig:-NODE-2323-length-19943-cov-4.250478_pt1 | contig 19943 bp, 18 predicted proteins | sample MGYA00248635_ERZ508505 | MGnify/ENA primary metagenome ERZ508505 (study PRJEB26176, sample SAMN06267871) | marine metagenome | isolation source: Saanich Inlet, British Columbia, Canada | place: Pacific...
ATTTTCGGCTGGCAGGTAATTCGCGTTGAACTGATTAAATGAGATAAAAGCCATTGCGTCTGGCAAGGCTTGGTCTCATTCAGCTTGGTTAGTTCGTGTTTCTTAGAACGCCCCGCCCACACATGAGGGGCAAATTTGTAGGGTAATATGATGAACTATCTTATAGTAGTGTTAATCAAAATGGTGCATTCTCTAAACACAATAAAGTCGTAGCAGTAAACAAAAGTGGTAACAGTAAACAAATGTTCAATTCATCTTCCGAAGTAATGGCTCTGATTTGTACAGAAGTAAATTCCATCAAAAAACACGAATCAGTCGAATACGACCCATCAACTTTAGCATCACTCACAGTAGAAGAACTCGATCTAACTAGCCTTGATATGCTGGAGCTGATTATGAATCTAGAAGAGTCCTTGGATATAGATATTGATTTAGAGTTTTCAGCAAATACCGCTATGGTTGACGTAGCAAATACAATAGTAAAATCTCTAGCAACTAAAAACGTGTAGAGACGTACCTTGAAAAAGCCAGCAACAACACATCTATACGGAGACCCAGCTTATAATATCGCTAGTTCGGATGATTTCATTGCCTTCCCTATGGGGAGCAAATACAGAGAAATATCTTCTAGGATAGCTACTGACTATTCATCAGCAATTCAGCTTTTAGAGTCGCTACCTGTTTTCCTCTCAGGAGATGAACATAAAGAACGCCGTAAATCTATGGCCGTAGTCTACGCCCAAACTAGGAAGTTACAGGAAAAGGCTATTGATCAAGTGGTTGACGAAGTTGCTCAGTCTATCGAACATAGACATGGAGCTTTTAATCTTATCGACGAACTTTCAACACCACTATGGACAGCTCTGAGAAATGTCATCTGCACAGAAAGTAGAGAGGTAAAGGATCTGGCTAGCGAGCTACCTGAATTATTTTACCCTGGATTAAGTCCTCGCAGAAGAAAGAGCTTAAATAACAAACTTACCAACATCTTAAAAAGCGGAAATGACCAGCTTTTAAATCAAATAGCACTCCTAACATTAGGGGTGCGCCCATTCTCTGCATCACTTGCTCTTTCTATACACAAAATAGCCCGAGACAACGACGGAAAACGCCTCTGCGATATAGTATTTCCAACTAGCTTTCCTGATAGCGCTTTAACATACGTCGATCGGATATCTCTGAGAGATACAGTTATTGATGGATGTCCATTTTCGGCAGGTAGTAGAATTAGGTGCACCACGTTTGATTCAAGCTATACAGATGAAATTAATAGCAAGCAACTTTATGGCATTGGTTCTCACACCTGTCTAGGTCGCCCCATATCGGTTTATACTTGGAACAGGCTATCCAATATTTTATCTCAAAGCCAAAAAACTATTCATCCGAGTGCTCTATCAGTTGAAGATAGAGAGCCTTTTACAATTCCAACGAAATGTCTCGTTAATTTTAAATAGGTTAATATTGTCATCTATGATTTCCAGATTTGTAAAAAAACAAAAATTGAACTTGCTGAAAGTAAGAGTGATTTACAGGTTCAGCTGGTTCATTTTAAGGTGCAAAATATCCCATGAAAAAAACATAGAATTTGCGCAGGCTTGGGCCTTCGTTACTAGATCAAATACTCTAGTCGAACTTGCTAAAGGCATAACGGATAAGTACCAAAACACTGGATATGAATTAATTTTTCATATTTTATCTAAAGCCACAATTAAGCTTGGGTTGAATTTTAAACCCAAGCTTCATCTTTTGTCTGACATCACAATAGATGCAGGCGGCTTGTTTGTAGGTGTACATACAGGGCTTTCTCCCATGTATAGATTTGCACTTGAAAACGATTATCAACCTATCGGTATCAGTCGTAAGCACAATGGCCTAGCCCAGGCTCAACGTTTAACTGGCATAAGAAAAATGAAAAACGAGATATTCCCCCCTGATAATACAAGCCTCCTTAAGATACGAAAGCTTCTGAAAAATCAAAAAATCGTAATAGCAACAACAGACTACCGTGACAAACAACGGGAATTTACAAAAGTAAGTGATGCCATGTTCAAAATGGCTTCCAAACTTAAATTCCCATTGTATTTGCATGCATCTACCATTGGTTCAAATGGGCAAATCATTCTTGCAATCCAAGGCCCAATTTTTGGCTCTCCCGAAGAAGTGATGGAGAGCTTTATTAAGCTACAAAAACATACGCGTTTAGGCCAAGTAACTTATACTTCCTAATAAGGATATGGTGCTCATGTAGTTCCATTGGATTTTTTATATATATTTCGAGCTGCTGATAAAGAAGGCAGGCTGTTTTGTTGGGGGGGTATCCTTAGGGGCCTATTTCCAAAAACATTGTTTTTATTGGGTTAAATAGCATCAAAAAACGAGTGGCGGAGAGAGAGGGATTCGAACCCCCGGAACGCGTAAACGCTCAACGGTTTTCAAGACCGCCGCTTTCAACCACTCAGCCATCTCTCCACGGGCTTCTTTATATCGTGAGTTCACAGAAACTCAAGCCAATTTCATCACTTTCCCGCTCGCCTCGAAAGATATTCACGGCGCTTCTTATTCCCTTGCGAATCCCTTACATTCACACCGTGAGTAGAGTGATGGGCAAAATGGTGACGACAAGGAAAAAGCGCTATGCGGCGCGGATATTGATGACGGTTGTGCTCGGCAGCGTTATGGCCGCTTGCGCTAGCGCTCCGGTGCCACGCGAAACCAATGTTGATACGGCCGCCAAAGGCCGTCAAACAGCTGCCGGTGGCATATATAAAATCGGGACGCCCTATAAAATCGAAGACCTCTGGTATTACCCCCAAGAAGACGCAAATTACGATAATGAAGGCGTCGCTTCATGGTATGGCCCGAAATTCGACGGCCGCCGCACCGCCAATGGCGAGATTTTTGATATGGATTTACTGACCGCCGCGCACCCAACCTTGCCAATGCCGGTGCGGGCCCGCGTTACCAATTTAGAAAATGGCCGCTCCGTCGTCGTGCGGATAAATGATCGCGGGCCATTTGCCAAAGATCGCGAAATTGATATGTCACGCCGCGCCGCCGAAGTGCTCGGCTTCAAAGACCAAGGCACGGCCCGCGTGCGGGTGCAATATCTCGGCCGCGCGCCGCTATTTGATAGCGCCGGTCGGCTTATTCGCGGCACGGAGCCCGAGAGCTTTATTGTCGAAAAACCCATCACGCCACCGGAAGCGCGGCAAGTGGCGGCGGCGCCGGTCGATGCCGTTGTCGTCAAAACCACTGATGGCAGGCAGGTGACGCAATCAGCCGAGCCAGTGAGCTTTGCTGATAAGCGCTATGCGGTGCAGGTGGGCGTGTTTAGTGATTTGGAAAATGCCAATAGTTTGAAAAAATCGCTGGAAACGATTTCGCCGGTAGAAATTGTCGAGGTCGAGTTAAATGGGGCGGTTTATTATCGGGTTAAAATGGGCGGCGCCAATATTCGCGCCGATGCCCGCGCCACGGTTGACGCGCTGATTAAGGCTGGCCATCAAGATGCCGTAATTATCGAGCAATAAGATTGTGAGGAAAAGATGATGAAAATGATAAAAAATTTATTGCTCGCATTGGCAGTTGTTCTGCCTCTCGGCGCTGCGAAAGCGATGGAGAGCCGCGCCAATTACGCCATGTTAATCGACGCCAAAAGCGGTGTGGTTTTATATGAAAAAAACGCTGACGCGCGCATGAGCCCTGCCAGTATGAGCAAATTAATGACTGTGCTGCTGGTTTTCGAGGCGATTGAATCGGGGGCGATTAGCACCGAAGAAGAGTTTTTTGTTAGCGATAATGCCTGGAAAAAAGGCGGCGCCAGTTCCGGCGGCTCGACTATGTTCTTAAAAGCGCGCTCGAAAGTGGCGGTCAAGGATTTGCTTCGAGGCGTGATTATTCAATCTGGCAATGATGCGTGCATCGTTTTGGCCGAGGGGATAGCTGGTTCAGAGGAAAACTTCGCTACCATGATGACTATGCGGGCGCAAGAATTGGGGATGACTGAATCGACCTTCGTGAATGCGACTGGCTGGCCGCATCCTGACCACAAAACATCAGCCCGAGATTTGGCGTTTTTGGCGCAGGAGCTGATTAATAAGCACTCAAACTATTACTCGCTATTTGCCCAGCGCGAATTCACTTGGAATAAAATTCGCCAAACTAACCGCAATCCACTGCTCTATGCCGGTATTGGTGCTGATGGGCTGAAAACCGGCCACACAGAAGACTCCGGCTATGGCCTTGTCGCTTCGGCCGAGCAAAATGGCCGCCGCTTGATTTTAGTGGTCAATGGATTGGAGTCGAAACGCGAACGCGCCGCTGAAGGTCGTAAGCTGATGACATGGGGCTTTCGCGGTTTCCAAAACCAAACATTGGTTGAGGCAGGCGATGTGGTGGCCAGCTTACCAGTTTGGCACGGCAGCGAAGCCGAGGTTGAGGTTGTAACAGCTGGACGCTTTGAAGTGGTCACACCGCATGGCGGGCGCCGCAAAATGGTGGCAACCATGATTTATGACAAGCCAATTTTGGCGCCTGTTAAACGGGGAGATGTGATTGGTATTTTGAAAGTCACCATGCCGGGGTTAGCACCACAAGAAATATCTTTGGTGGCAAAGCAAGATGTCGGGCGCGGCAATTTTATTAGCCGAGCGTTTTCGAGTTTGGGTTATTTAATGTCTGGTGGTGAGTAATATGCGCGGCAAATTTATAAGTTTCGAAGGCGGCGAGGGTGGTGGCAAATCCACACAAGCTGCACGATTGGCAGGGTTTTTACGCAGCAAAGGGCTTGATGTGATTGAAACCCGCGAGCCCGGTGGCACAGAACAGGGCGAAGACCTGCGCGACTTGCTGGTGCAGGGCGACCCCGACCGGTGGTTGCCATTGTCTGAATTGCTGATGATGACGGCCGCCCGGGTTGAACATGTGCATCGGCTGATTGAGCCCGCGCTGGCGGCCGGTAAATGGGTGATTTGCGACCGTTTTATGGATTCGACACTGGCCTATCAAGGCATCGCAGGCGGGCTCGGCTTGAACATGGTTGGCCAATTGCAAGAGCAAGCGGTCGGTAAAGCGGTGCCAGATGTCACCTTTTTACTCGATGTGCGGGCCGAAGCCGGATTAAAGCGTGCCGCAACGCGCGGCGGGGCGGCTCGTTTCGAGAAAAAAGGCGCCGCTTTTCATCAAACCCTGCGTGATGGATTTTTGGCCATTGCCAATGAAAACCCTAGTCGTATTGTAGTGGTCGATGCGGAAGATAGTTTCGAGGCTGTCTGGGGCCAAATTGAGCAAGAAATGGCGCGCCGCTTCAAATTATAACGGCCATGACTTCGACCAATGGCCATGCCTTAGGGCAGAAAGTGCATGACGCGCATGAGCAGCCAAATTGATACCAGCGACGAGTTTCCCGATATTGACGGCGATCAAGCGCCGCGCTTTACCAAGGCCTTGATTGGCCATCATGCGGCCCGCCAAACCATGGTGCAAGCCTGTGAGGGCGCTCGGTTCCCACATGCTTGGTTATTGTCGGGCCCCAAGGGGGTTGGCAAAGCTAGTTTTGCTTATCTCCTAGCGCGCGCGCTGATGAGCGCCAAACGACCGCAGGATATGGGCGATTTCTGGCAGGCACATGATAGTGCCGACGGTCATTTGGTGGAAACTGACGCGCATCCTGACATGTTTGTTTTAAAGCGTCGGTATAATGACAAAACCGAAAAATTTTACGCCGATATTCAGTCCGATGACGTACGGGAACTGAAAAAATCATTTTCTTTGAGCGCGTCGCGCAGCGGTTGGCGCATTGCCATTGTCGATAGTATCGACGATATGAACAAATTTGGCGTCAATGGCTTGCTGAAACTGCTCGAAGAACCGCCTGAAAAATGCCTGTTTTTCATTATTTGCCACAATCCCGGACGATTGCTTGACACCATAAAGTCGCGCTGCCGTAGTCTTAATTTTAATGCGCTGACAACCGAGGAGTTGACACAGTTAATAACCCAGCAGTCGGCTTCTATCGCTCCCAATGAAGCGGCGGCAGCGGCCTATTTGGCGGCCGGTAGTGCCGGGCGGGCGTTGACTTTGGTCGAACACGGCGGCATGGATTTGTATCGCGACATGATTGACGTTTTGGTTGGCTTGCCAAACCCTGACATTGAACGCCTCCACGCACTGGCCAGCCGCTTTGGCGCCCGCGCTGCGCCTGAGAGTTTTGAGGTTTTTTGCTATTTAGTCAGCAATTGGCTGTATCGTTTGATTCATGGGCGGGCAACGGGCGCCTATCCGCAACCGGTATTTGAGGGTGAGGGCGAGCTTATCGCGCGTATCGGGCCGCAAATGGCGCTTGAACCGGCGACCCGCTTGTGGGAGAAGGTGAACCAAGAAGCGCGCCAAGTGGTGGCGTTGAATTTGGATAAAAAACAAGCCGTTCTCGGGTGGTTTGATGCGCTCAGCGAGTTGGTGCCGACATAAGATTGAATGAATGTAATGAATAAAGATTTTTTCATAAGTACCGCAATTTCCTACCCAAATGGGCTTCCTCATATCGGCCATGCCTATGAGGTTATGGCAACGGATGCAATTGCGCGCTATCGCCGTTTGGCGGGTGATAATGTGTATTTTTCGACCGGCACGGATGATCATGGGCAAAAAATGTATCAAACCGCCCGCGACCAAGGCAAAACCGCGCGCGACTTGGCCGATGAGCTGACGCCAGCCTTTCGCCATATGGCGGAAATGCTGAATTGTAGCCATGACGACTTCATCCGCACCTCGGAACCGCGCCATTATGCAGCGGTAAGTGAAATTTGGCGGCGCATTGCCGATAATGGCGATATTTACAAAGATGCTTACGCTGGTTGGTATTCGGTGCGCGACGAAGCATTTTATGCCGAGGGCGAATTGACCAAAAATGAAGCCGGTGACTTTATATCGCCGCAAGGCACACCGGTCGAATGGCTGGAAGAAGAGAGCTATTTCTTCAAATTATCGGCCTATGAAGACAAATTATTGGCGCATTTCGAAGCCAATGCTGATTTTATCCAGCCGCAAAGCCGTCGCAATGAAGTGGTGCAATTTGTTAAAGGCGGGCTAAAAGACCTGTCGATTTCGCGCACCGCTTTCGATTGGGGCGTGCCTGTGCCGGGCGACCCGCAACATGTGATTTATGTATGGATGGATGCGCTAACCAATTATCTCAGTGTGGTTGGTTTTCCCGATGTGGAGGCGGCTGATTATAAGAAATTTTGGCCAGCCAGCCTGCATGTGGTGGGCAAGGATATCACTCGGTTTCACGCGGTTTACTGGCCAGCTTTCCTGATGGCGGCGCAACTGCCTTTGCCGAAACATATTTTTGCCCATGGGTTTTTGACTGTGCGCGGTGAAAAAATGTCGAAATCGCTCGGCAATGTGCTCGATCCGATTACTTTGGCCAATCATTATGGTGTCGATGCGCTGCGTTATTTCTTTTTGCGCGAAATGCCATTTGGCCGCGATGGCAGTTTTTCCGATGAGGCGATTGTCAATCGGGTGAATGCCGATTTGGCCAATGATATTGGTAATTTGGCGCAACGTTGCCTGTCGATGATCAATAAGAATTGCGACGCCACCATGCCGACGCCAGAAGCTTTGAGCGAAGATGATGCGGCGTTATTGGCGTCGTTTGACGCTTTGCCGGCGCAAGTGGAGGCGGCAATGGACAAATATGAGCTGCACCAATATCTCGCTTTGGTAATGGACGGGGTTTCGCAAGCCAACCGCTATTTTGCCGCGCAAGCACCATGGGAATTAAAGAAGACCGATCCGGCCCGCATGGGCACGGTGCTCTATTGCGCCGCAGAAGCGGTACGGCAAGCGGCAATTTTGCTGCAGCCAGTGATTCCAGAGGGCGCCGCTAAGCTGCTAGATTATCTGGCGGTTGAGCCGTCAGCGCGCGATTTCAGCCATTTAGGCGCCGTCGGTCGGCTGGCGTCGGGGCAATCATTGGACGCGCCACAGGGCGTATTTCCACGCTTAAGCGTGAGCGAAGAAACGGCCGAATAAACGCCACACTTGATTTTTTGAGAAATGACCTCGATACCCATGCGCATTTTGTTGTTTTTCTGCAACAATACGCTACTCTGAAGGTATCAGAGCCGAAAAACTGTTGCATAGTGGCGACGGTTTTGGCGAGGCTAACAGTGGTGGAAGACAAGGTAGTGCATGACCGTCTTTGAAAGAACGCAAAAAAGGTTCCGCCTTCCGGCGCATTTGCGCAGTGAGTTCGATATTGCCCGTTTGACCCGATTTTCGGCTATTTTGTTCGGCATATTGGGGTTGATTTCGGGCGTCGCCACCTATCTCGTGCTGTCCAATGTAACCCCCTTACGCCCAAGCCCACAAGTCATTTGGAGCTTGTTGTCCTTTAACATCTTTATTGTAACCGGCCTTTTGGCGGTCATTATTTATCAAATGCTGCGTTTGCGCCGCGCCCGTTTGGCGGGCCGAGCCGGTGCGTTGATGCACAGCCGCTTGGTGTCACTATTTGCGGTCATTGCGGCGGTGCCGGCTGTGTTGGTGGCGATTTTTGCCATTGTCACGTTGGATCGGGGGCTAGATAGCTGGTTTTCACAACGCACTAAGTCGATTATTTCCAACACCACAGCGGTGGCCAATGCCTATGTTAGCGAGCACCGGGAAAATCTGCGGCGCGATATTGCCATGATGGTAAATGATTTGAGCCGCACCGCGGCCTTGTTTGATAGTGATCCGCGACGGTTCCAAAAGTTTCTCGCTGCTCAAGCTGGTATTCGATCGGTCCCGCAAGCGCTCATTATCGAACGCAATGGTGCGGTGCTGATGGCCGCCTCGGCCGATCAGCAAATGGTTACTGAGTTACCGCCCTCTGAGGCTTTTGCAGCAGCGGCAAAAGGCCCGGTGCTGATTACCATCCAGCAAAAATCGCAAGTACGTGCGCTGATGGAAATCCCAGCTTTGCCGGGCCGATATGTTTACGTGACGCGGCTGTTGCAAGACAAAGTCATGCAACATTTGGCGCAAACCGATTTGGCGGTGCGTGAATATTCAACCATGGAGGCGCGCCGCTATGAGGCGCAGCTGACCTTTGCCATGGTTTATATTGTGCTGACATTGGTGATTTTATTGTCAGCAATTTGGCTTGGTCTTTCCTTAGCCGACCGTTTGGTGCAACCGATTAGCCGTTTGATTTGGGCAACGCAAAAGCTCGGCGAAGGCAATTGGGATGTGCGCGTCGATGGTGACAGCACAAAGGTTGAAAACGAAGTCGGTCAGTTGGCCTCAACCTTTAATGTCATGGCCGCGCGTCTGGGCGACCAGCAGCGGCAATTGCTGAAAGCCCGCGACGATCTTGATGAGCGGGCCAATTTCACCGAAATGGTTCTGCATGGTGTGAGCTCGGGTGTTGTTGGCGTTGATGCGGCGGGCTGTATTAATCACGCCAATGACGTCGCCTGCGAGTTGTTCAACCGCCGCGAGAAAGATATGATTGGCCAAGCCTTGAGCGAGGTCATGCCTGAGTTTGAGCAAATCGCAGACCGTGCTCGTAAAGGCAGTAAGCGACTGACGCCAGTTCAAATCACTAAAACCGATAGTCAAAAGAACAGGCATATTCTGCAAGCTTCTGCTTCAAGTATTCAGTCCGAGGGCGGGTCAGTGGTGATTACATTTGACGATGTCACCGAAATGGTTGCCGCGCAGCGCAATGCCGCTTGGTCAGATATCGCTCGACGCATTGCCCATGAGATCAAAAACCCGCTGACGCCCATCCAATTATCGGCTGAGCGTTTGCAGTCGAAATATGGCGAAGCTGTTGGCGATGATGGGGGCGTTTTCCGCCAGTGTACCGACACGATTATTCGTCAAGTTGGCGATATTGGTAATATGGTTGATGAGTTTGCCGCCTTTGCGCGTATGCCGGAAGTGGCTTTTAAGAAATTTGAAGCGACGGATATTGTCTCGCATACCGTGTTTTTGCAGCGTGTCGCGCACCCAAATGTCCAATATGTGTTTGAGACGCGCGATGAAGTCATGATGTATGGCGATCCACGCCAGCTTAGTCAGGCGTTGACCAATGTGCTAAAAAATGCCGAAGAGGCACTGTCACGCCTGCCGGAGGACAGTAAAGATTTGCGTATTGAGATAACAATAGAGCAGGGCGAGGATATTCGCTTTATGATTTGCGATACTGGCCCCGGTTGGCCGGAAAACAATCGTTATGCGCTTTTGGAACCTTACAATACCTCGCGCCAACAAGGCACGGGGCTAGGCTTATCAATTGTCAAAAAAGTCATGGATGACCATGGCGGGCAATTGATATTAGAAGATGCGCCTTGGTGTGCATCGGGCGGAAGTGGGGCCGCAATTATTCTTGTGTTCCCACAACAAGAAAATAAGACGGTGGGACAATCCAAAATATTAGAGGAAATATGATGTTTGGAGACGTGTTAATCGTAGATGACGAGCAAGATATCCGCAATTTGATTGCCGGTATTTTAGAAGATGAAGGCTATCGCCCGCGCACAGCGGCTGATAGCGATAGTGCCTTGCGTGAGATTAGTTCGCGGTGTCCGTCGCTTGTATTATTGGACGTGTGGTTGCAAGGCAGCCAGCTCGATGGGCTGGAGATTTTGAGTATTTTGCGCGAGCGTTACGCGCATTTACCGGTGGTGATTATCAGTGGTCACGGCAATATTGATACGGCGGTCTCGGCCATTCGGTCGGGGGCGTGGGATTATATTGAAAAGCCTTTCAAGGCTGACAAGCTGTTATTGACCGTTCGCCGCGCTATTGAGGCGGCAAAATTACAACGTGAAAACAATGAGTTGCGACGTAAAGTTGAAGTAAGCTTTGCTCTCATTGGTCAGGCTGGGGTGATTGAACAGCTGAATGCTAAAATTGGCAAATTAGCGCAGACCAATAGTCGGGTGATGATTACTGGCCCTGCTGGCGCTGGCAAAGAGGCGGCCGCGCGGCAAATTCATAATCAATCGCCGCGTATGAACCAGAATTTCATAGCCATTCATGGGGCGATTATTGGCAGTGATGTGGAGCAGGCCAAACGTATTGTGTTTGGCCGCGAAGTCGATGGCGATGTTGAAACTGGTTTGATTGAGCAAGCCCATGGCGGCACATTGTTTCTTGATGATATTTCAAGTTTTCCCTTGGAATTACAAAATACAGTGCTGAAAACCTTGGTGGAGGGCGGCTTTACGCGGGTTGGCGGTACGCAAAAAGTGGCTGTCGACGTACGGGTTCTGTCGTCTTGTGCCGGTAATGTCGAACAACTAATGGCCGATGGCGTGTTGCGCGAAGACTTGTTCCACCGCTTGAATGTGGTGACCTTGGATGTGCCGGGCCTATCTAAGCGTCGCGATGACATTCCGTTTTTGGTTGAGCACTTCATTAACAACATTGCCGATCAGTTGAATATGGTGCCGCGCAAGGCGGGCCATGATGTGATGGCGGTCCTGCAATCACATAGTTGGCCGGGCAATGTCCGGCAATTGCGTAACTGCATTGAACATATGATGTTGACGTGTTTGTCGCGCAATAGTGAGCAATTGACGCTTGAACATCTGCCAAATGAGATTTTGTCGGACACAGATGTAAATGAAAACGCTTCAACCTCGACGCATATTATGTCTTTGCCCCTGCGTGAGGCGCGCGAACGTTTCGAGCGAGAATATTTGGTGGCGCAAATAGAACGTTTCAGCGGCAATGTTTCGCGCACGGCGGAGTTCGTCGGCATGGAACGGTCAGCTTTGCATCGCAAGATGAAATCGCTTGGTATTAGTGCGGTTAATCATGCTAAAAGCCATGTGTAAGAATTACTGAGGAAAATCAGATGAAAGTCATTGTTTGCGGTGCAGGGCAAGTCGGGTTTGGTATTGCCAGACACTTGGCTGGCGAAGGCAACGAAGTCACAGTGGTGGACCGTTCAGCACCTTTGATGCAACGCATCACTGACACATTAGATGTGCGGCCGATTTTGGGCCATGGTGGCCACCCTGATGTTCTCGAGAAAGCCGGCGCGGCGGACGCCGACATTCTGATTGCTGTTACGGCCAGTGATGAGGTGAATATGGTGACCTGTCAGGTTGCCAAAAGCCTGTTTGGGGTGCGTAAAACCATTGCCCGCGTGCGTGATAGAAATTACCTCATGCCGCGCTGGAAGCAGTTATTTGCCGATGAAAGCATTCCGATTGACGTGATTATTTCACCCGAAACCGAAGTTGGCGACTCTGTGTTGCGCCGGTTGGCGCTGCCGGGGGCGTTTGATAGCGCCAGTTTCTGCGATGGCAAAGTTCAGATGATTGGCATCTCGATTGAAGATGATTGCCCGATTGTCGACACGCCGCTTAACCAATTGACCGGCCTATTTCCTGACCTGCAAGCCATTGTCGTTGGGGTGCGCCGTGACGGCGAGATTTATGTGCCTGACTTTGATGACATGCTGCAAGCCGGCGATGAGGCCTATGTGGTGACGGCCAGTGACGACACCGATCGCACATTGAAAATTTTTGGTCACCAAGAGGTTGAGGCGCATAAAATTTTGATCATTGGCGGCGGCAATATTGGCTATCAGGTGGCCCGCACGCTTGACCGCCAAGCTGGATATTCTGTCACCCTGATCGAGCAAAACGAAGATCGCGCCCGCGAAGTGGCTGAAAGCCTGTCGCGCTCCATCGTGCTGCAGGGTAGTGGGCTGTCGCCTGAATTATTGGCAGAGGGTAATGTGCGCAATAGTGATTTGGTGCTCGGCCTGACCAATGACGACCAAGTCAATGTGTTGACCACTATGTTGAGCCTGCAAGAAGGCTGTCGTCGTGGCATGTGTTTGGTCAATGACACCAGCTTTTTGAGCATTACCGGCCAATTTGGCATGGAAGTGGCGATTAACCCACGCGCCGTGACTGTGTCGTCGATTTTGGGCCATGTGCGGCGCGGGCGGGTGATGCGCGTGCACGCCGTGGGCGACGGCTCGGCGGAAGTTCTGGAGGCAGAAATTCAAGAGGGCGCGAAAATGGCCAATAGTAAATTGAGCGATTTGAACCTGCCCGATAGTATTCGCCTCGGCTATGTCCGTCGCGGCAAAGAGCTGCTGAAACCGCGCGGTGGTCTCGAGTTGCGGGCAGGCGACCATGTTGTGCTGTTTGTTTTAGCCTCGGCTATTGAAGCAGCTGAGAAGCTTGTCGACGCGGAAAAGAAATAATTACCGATGCGCTTCGGGGCCATAATTTACATTTTGGGATACGGTGGCGGCATGTTGGCAATAACCATGCTGATGCCTTTGCTGTTATCAATTGGCATGGACAATGACGTGCATGCGCGCAATTTCACCATTGGTTTTTTTCTCACCGCTTTTGTTTCCGGCGCGATGATTCTGGTTGGGCGCGCGGCGCGCAAATATCCGGCGCAAGAAATCGAATTATTCCTCATTATGGTGCTGGTGTGGGCCGCTTTGCCATTATTGGCTAGTGTGCCGTTCACCGGCGCCCTGCAAGTATTTGGATTGAGTGACGCTTATTTTGAAGCGGTATCGGCTTTGACCACATCAGGCGGGTCTGTGATGAAGTATCCTGAATTGGAAGTGGCGCCAATTTTACTGTGGCGGGCGCTATTGGCCTGGCTTGGCGGTTTATGGATGCTGATTTTCGCGGTTGCAGTTCTGGCGCCATCGGGGATTGGTGGGATTGGTCTTTCAGCCAGCCCGCTTTTACAATTACACGATAAGGCGTCCTTGTCGTGGCGCCTTGGCCAGCCCTTGCGGTTGATCTTACCAATTTATGCCAGTCTGACGGCCCTCGGCATTGTCGCAGTTCTAGCAACTGGTGGCGGCGTATTCGACACAATTTGCATCGTATTGTCGGCTATTTCATCAACCGGCTTTGTCACCCATTCCGATGGGGTCACGGCGCAATTCAACCTCGTGGGACAATTATTTATCGCCATTATCAGCTTCGCTGGCGCCCTAAGCGCACCTGTGCTGGTCGCTCTGGGGGTCGGAAAACGGCTACAAAATCTGTCGCGCGATAGTGAATTGCGCGTGTTTATCGCGCTCATTCTGGTTTATGGCGTGATCAGTGCTGCTGTTTTGACCGATGTCGGGCTTGTAGCGGCGCTCATGCAGGCGATGAGCTTGTTCAGCACCACTGGCTTTGATTTTGTCGGCGAGCAGGCGCTGTTGAGCTGGCCTGTGGTTTGGGTAATGGCGCCAGCGATTATCGGCGGCATGGCTTTGTCGGCCGCTGGTGGCATGAAAGTGCTGCGCGTTCTGACCATCTCTAAAGGTATTGGCAATGAGTTTGCGCATTTGGCCTATCCGTCATCTGTGCACCCAATGTCGATAGGTGGCCGCCGTTTGGAAGCGAAAGATTTAATGGCCATTTGGGCCTATGCGGCCGTGTTTCTCATGTTCCTTGGCGGCGGTATTTTGGTCGTCGGCCTATTGGGCGTGGGGCTAGCCGATAGTTGGCCACTGGTTTTGAGCGCATTGAGCAATAATTTAGCGATTACGGGCTATCTCGATATTGCCACGCAATTCGGTTATATGAGTGCTCAATTGCAAATCTTTCTGGCTTTTTTAATGGTTGCCGGTCGGGTTGAACTTTTGATATTGATGGTGTTCTTGACGCCATCATTTTGGCGCCATCTGCGCTAAGCGAGGAATTCCAACATGAGCCGCATTGCCTATATTGATGGTCGCTATCAGCCGCTAAACCAGCCGGCGATTATGGTCGAAGATCGCGGCTATCAATTTTCCGATGGGGTGTATGAAGTATGCGCCATTCGCAATCACCGCATGTTGGATGAAGAGCGGCATTTAGACCGGCTTGAAAATTCATTAAATGAATTAGCCATGCCCATGCCGGTGAGCCGTGCGGCGTTGAAAATCATCACCCGCGAAGTGGTGCGCCGCAATCGTGTGCGTGAGGGTTTGGTCTATGTGCAAGTATCGCGCGGCGTGGCCCCTCGCGAACATACATATGCCGCCAATCTGCAACCAGTGTTGGTGGTCACGGCGCGCCCCATGGCGCCAGAGCGACGCACTCATATTCGTCAAAATGGTATTGAAGTCTTGAGCGTGCCGGATCAGCGTTGGGCGCGTTGTGATATTAAATCCATTAGCTTATTGCCCAATGTATTGGCGCGCCAAACCGCCAAATTAGCGGGCAAGCAAGAAGCATGGCAAGTCGGCGCTGATGGCTATGTCACCGAGGGCGGGGCGACCAATGCTTGGATTGTCGACAGCAAAGGTAAATTGCGCACGCGGCCGGCCAGCAAGGCGATTTTGAACGGTATAGTGCGGCAGGTGTTATTTGATGTCGCGGCTGAGTTACAATTAACCGTCGACGAAACACCGTTCACCCTAGATGAAGCGAAAGCTGCAAAAGAGTGCTTCTCAACCGCCTCCACAATGGCGGTGTTTCCGGTCATTGCCATTGATGGTGTGCAGATTGGTGATGGTAAACCGGGGCCAGTGGCGACGGCGCTTGGCGCCGCCTATGATGCGGTCAGCGCCAGTTAGGCCTCGTCCGGTTGATTTTCAACAAATGTCACAGTTTGAATAAAAACTCTCATTAGTTGAAAAAACATTAAAATTATCTCGTAAGTTGTATATGATGGTTTTTGAACAAGGCTCACCCATAGGGGGGTGGGGTCAAAAAACCAACAGGCCTATTTGCCCTAAGGCCAAGAATAAACGGGAAAAGCCCATGTCCAATGAAACACCGAGCTTGGAATCATCCTTTCTTAATCATGTTTGCGAGCAGAAAATGCCGCTTACCATCTTTCTTGTAAATGGCGTGAAGCTGCAAGGGAGTATTACTTGGGTTGATTCAACTTCTATGTTGTTAAGTCGCGATGGTCATTCGCAATTGGTCTATAAGCATGCTATCTCTACGATTATGCCTAACCAGCCTATCGAAGTTTTTGAAGGCTCAGCGACAGAAGACTGATCATATTTAGCGACGAACAAAACAAAAAGTCCGCAGCTGCTCTTACCCGAACGCTTATCCTGCATCCGGATATTCGCTTCGTCGCGTCAACACGCAGCCCTGAAGCGCGTCTTGATGAGGCGGTTAGTTTGGCGCGCGCTATTGACCTTGATATTTGCCATGCCGCTGTGCAGCCAGTGCCAAAGCCAAATCCAGCGACGCTATTGGGCGGTGGTCAATTGGAGGCCTGCGCTGCGTTAATCGATGCGCATGAAGTTAAGCTGGTGATTATCGACACTAATTTGACGCCGGTTCAGCAGCGCAATTTGGAAAAATGGCTGCAGGTCAAAATTCTTGACCGCACCGGTCTTATTCTGGAGATTTTTGGCGCGCGCGCAGCCACGAGCGAAGGCCGTTTGCAGGTCGAGTTGGCCAATTTAACTTATCAAAAAAGCCGTTTGGTGCGTTCATGGACTCACCTTGAGCGGCAACGCGGCGGCACGGGTTTTGTCGGCGGGCCGGGGGAAACCCAAATTGAGGCTGACCGGCGGATGATTCAGACACGCATAACGCGGGTGAAGAAAAAGCTGGAATCGGTCGTTCGCACGCGTTCGCTGCACCGCAAAGCCCGCGAGCAAGCGCCATGGCCCGTAGTGGCGCTGGTTGGTTATACCAATGCTGGTAAATCCACCTTATTCAATCGTTTGACCAATTCTGAGGTGATGGCCAAAGATATGCTCTTTGCCACGCTGGATCCGACCTTGCGGGCGATTAAACTGCCCGGTGGGCAGAAAATCATGCTGTCCGATACGGTGGGCTTTGTTTCTGAACTGCCAACCATGTTGGTGGCGGCGTTTCGGGCCACTTTGGAGGAGGTTTTATCAGCCGATGTGATTGTGCATGTGCGCGATAGTGCTCATGCCGATAGCGAAGCGCAGCGTAAGGATGTCATCGACGTCTTGCACGAATTGGGCGTGTCTGAGGATACGCAATTTATCGAATTAATGAATAAATCTGATGCTATGGATGAGGCAATGACGGCAGCAGCGCTGGAGCGTATGAAACGCGCTGACGTGCCAACCGTTCTGGCTTCAGCTCTTGAGGGATACGGCACAGAGGCTTTGTTGCAGACCATATCAGATATTTTTGAAGCCAAAGCGGCGCGGTTTAGGCTTTCAATTAAGCCGGAGCAGGGCGATGTCATGGGCTATCTTCACAGCCACGGCCAAGTTTTGGCGCATAACACCACTGATGACGGCAAACAATATGTTGATGTTCTGCTTTCCTATAACAGCAAAGGCCGGTTTGAAAAGAAATTTAACAATAAACTCAAGCTAATAAAAACATAAGGTAAAGCGATAATTCAGCCAACAATATGTTTGCTTTCCTGCCAATAGGCCTCCAGCGCTTCTAGCGATAGCGCGTCCATTTTTTCGCCGTTTTCTGCGGCTTTTTGCTCAATATAGCGAAACCGGCGGTCGAATTTACGATTCGTCGACCGAATGGCGGTTTCGGGATCAAGCTTCAAATGTCGGGCCAAATTAGCCATGACGAATAACATGTCGCCAAATTCATCGGTTAGCCGTTGCTTGTCTATGGTTTCGGCGCTCATTTCGGCCTTAAATTCCGCCACTTCTTCGTCCAATTTGGCCAGAATAGGCGCCGCCGCCTGCCAATCAAAACCGGCTTGGGCGGCGCGCTTTTGTAATTTCACCGCCCGTGTCAGCCCCGGCAAAGCGTTCGGCACATCGTCCATCAGGCTTGCAGGCTCAGAATTCGGGACTTTTTTGGCTCGCTCAGCGGCTTTGAGCGCTTCCCAATTGTCTTGCACTTGGGCTGCGTCGGCAACATGGGTGTCGCTGAACACATGCGGATGGCGAAACTGCATTTTATCGCTGATGGCATTGGCGACATCATTGAAATCGAATAGGCCTTGTTCCTCGGCCATGCGGGCGTGAAACACCACTTGCAACAGCAAATCACCCAATTCCAGCTTCAAATCATCCATGTCGTCGCGCGCAATCGCATCCACCACCTCATAGGCTTCTTCAATGGTGTAGGGGGCAATGGAGGCGAAATCCTGCTTTAGATCCCATGGGCAGCCGGTTTCTGGCGTGCGTAAGGCAGCCATGACGGCGCGCAAATGTTCTATCGGGGTTTGTTGATCGGTCAAATTATATCCTCATCTCGATGCATTATGCCAGAGTTCGTCGCTTAAGGAAGTAGAGAGTGACGTTTTGCGGCGTGGCTGAGTGGCAAGAATTTGACCATGTCAAAATTGAGGGTGGGCTGGTTTTGCTTGATATAATTATCGCATAATATATATTATGACAAATAATATATATGTATCAATCAAGCGTCTCATTAATGAGGATTTCCATCCCATCATAGGCTGGCCGAATATGTGGCGGTAATTCATCGCACAGGCTCTGATAATCCATATCAATATGCAAATTGGTCAAAACCGCCTGCTTTGGTTTGAAGCGCTCGATGAGCTCCAGCGTTTTGTCCAAATGCAAATGCGTCGGATGCGGGTCGCGGCGCAAAGCGTCGATAATCCAACAATCGAGATTTTCGACAGCTGCGGCACTTTCTTCTGGCAAATCAGAAATATCGCTAGAATATGCGACATTGCCAATACGATAGCCGAGACTGTCAATGCGGCCGTGAATTTGGCGAAATGGCATGGCGGTCAGCGCCGCACCGTCGCCGTTGACGACGATCGGCGCCAAATCGCTGGCAATTGGATGATGTTTTAAAATTGATGGATATTCCGAACCGGCCAGTTGCTCAAAACAATAGCCAAAGCGCGATGTCAGCGTCTTGGCGGTCGCCGCATCCATCCACACGTCAATGCGTTGCCGATTGGCGTAAACCATGGCTCGCAAGTCATCAATGCCATGCGTCTGGTCAGCATGGTCATGCGTGTATAAAACCGCATTTAACTGGCGCACATTGGCGTCAATTAATTGCTGGCGCATATCTGGCGAGGTATCAATCAGCACCTGCGTTTGGCCCTTATCGCTGGTTTGCGAGACCAAAAGCGAACAGCGGGTACGGCGGTTTTTCGGGTTTTTGGGGTCACAAATGCCCCAATCGCCGTGAATGCGTGGCACGCCACCGGACGAACCACTGCCCAGAATGCGAAAAATCTGTGCCATTAACCGGCTCTCTGGTCAAAGCCGACGCGGTCAGCTTTTGTAAAAAGCGCGAAGAAATTATCGCTGGTCGCCTGCGCCAATTGCGCAACACTGACGCCTTTAAGCTCGGCCAAAGCGGCCGCCGTATCGGCAACAAAACTTGGCTCATTGCGCTTACCACGATGCGGCACCGGCGCCAAAAACGGCGCATCTGTCTCAATCAGTAGCCGCTCTAGCGGTATAGTTTCAATGGTCTGGCGCAATTGTTTGGCGCTGTTGAAAGTGGCAATGCCGGATATTGAAATATAGCAGCCCATGGCCAAGGCCCGCTCAGCCAATTCAGGGCCAGCGGTGAAACAATGAATCAGGGCCGGATAAGCCCCCTTCCCCATTTCATCTTCCATAATATCGGCAGTGTCTTCATCGGCGTCGCGCGCGTGCACAACCAACGGCAGGCCAGACAGGCGTGCCGCTTCAATATGGGCGCGAAAGTTTTTCTGCTGGGCCTCGCGCGGGCTATGCTCGTAAAAATAATCCAGCCCGGTTTCGCCAATGCCCACGACCTTTTCATGCGCCGCCAAAGCGACCAATTGCGCCCCCGTCACCGGCGCTTCGCTGCCCGCCTCATGCGGATGAATGCCAACCGAGCAAACCAGTTCGGCATGCGCTTCGGCCAAGGCGATGATTTTATCGGCCTCGCTAACTTTGGTCGAAATCGTCACCATCAGCTCCACCCCCGCCGCTTTGGCGCGCGCGAGAACGGCGTCTCTGTCTGCGTCGAAATCGGTAAAATCGAGATGGCAATGGCTGTCCACGAGCATGGCGGTTTCCTTAAATATACTGGCCGTCATCA
>ENA-OUOG01002325-OUOG01002325.1-marine-metagenome-genome-assembly--contig:-NODE-2325-length-19935-cov-11.941182_pt1 | contig 19935 bp, 29 predicted proteins | sample MGYA00248635_ERZ508505 | MGnify/ENA primary metagenome ERZ508505 (study PRJEB26176, sample SAMN06267871) | marine metagenome | isolation source: Saanich Inlet, British Columbia, Canada | place: Pacific...
ATGTTTGGTAGCTACAATGTAGGTATGTGTGTTACTAATCACACTTATGCATCTCAAGATATGTTTGATCCAGATGATAAGATCTCAGGCGGTTCAGGCTTTGTGTATGCATCAAGTATGGTTGTTGCTATGAAGAAACTTAAACTAAAAGTAGACGCAGACGGCAACAAAACATCTCAAGTACATGGTATTAGAGCAGCGTGTAAGGTAATGAAAACACGCTACAACAAACCGTTCGAAAGTGTGCAAGTTGAGATTCCATATGAAACAGGCATGGATCCATATTCAGGTATGTTTGACTTGATGGATGCAAAAGGATTGCTGGAAAAGAAAGGCAATCGTTATGAATACATTACTAGTGATGGTGAAGTAATGATCGAATTCCGCAAGCGTTGGACAGGAGATCTACTCGACAAAGTTATGGCAGATTTGCCAGCTAAGGAAGCGCAAGTTGCACAACTAGCAGCAGATAAAGCTAGAGCAGCAGAAGAGGCAGAATTGGCTGCCCAGGACGCCGCTTTGGTAAATACCGATAATAACTTAGTCGAGGAAACTGCTAAAAATGAATGACGAACAAATTGTAGATATTTGGAATTTATTTAAACCAAATTTAGACAAAAAGCAAATAGAAATAACAGCTGAAAAGTTTGTTGATCTACTTGCTGATTATGGAATAGACGATATCGGATTTAAAGAATGTTTAGGAAGCGATACACATTTAGATAGTGCAATACAATATTATCTAGACGATGACGCAGACGAAGACAACTACAACGACGAGTGGGATTAAACAATGGCTTGGTATAGCAAGGTGTCACGTGATATAAATCAGATACCAACAGCAATACAGTATTTTGAAACAGAACTGCAACAAGCAAAACAAGATGCAAAGTTGCATGGAAATATTGAACGTGCTGCTGCTGCTATGCCAGGCATTGTTGAACATCGCTTTAATCAACTACAAGAGATTGAAGCGATCCTTGAGTACTTAAATATTGAGCTACGTAGGTTGCGTAGCGCAATGTTTAAGAAATATCTCGAAAACTATCAACGAGCTCTGTCAAGCCGTGACGTAGAAAAATACGTAGACGGTGAGGCAGATGTCGTTGACTATGAAAAGATTATTAACGAATTTGCACTAATGCGCAACAAGTGGTTAGGTGTGCTTAAAGCACTTGATCAAAAACAGTGGCAAATTACTAATATTGTTAAGTTGCGTGTTGCAGGAATGGAAGATGCAACCCTGTAATGAAAAAGCAAACTAAACTTAAAACATTTATTATTAGACTTGAAAACAACGAACATTCACGTAACATGGCATACGAATGCAAGGTTGCTGCGCAAAAGCACGGTGTTGATCCACATTATTTTAAAGCTATTAATGGAAACAACGCTGAACAAGAATATTTGCGTTCTGGTGTTCCTAAGCCACCAAAAGCACTAAAAAAAGGTCGTGCCGGCGTATTAGGGTGTTTTTTTAGTCATTACTACTTATGGGATAAGTGCGCTAAATTAAATCAACCAATAATAATACTCGAACATGACGGGTTTTTTATTAGACCGTTGCCGGATAATGTACTTGACCAGTTTGACGATATTTTAAAATTAGATAGATACGATCCGTATAGTAAATTTTATAATCAAACTGTTGATAAATCTCTAGAAAAAGAATTTAGGATAATAGATTATAAAAACCCTGCTCCTAAAAATACTAAAAAAATTGGTACTGGTGATCAGTATTTTAAAGGTGCATACAGTTATATTATTAAACCACATGCTGCTAAAAAATTAATACACTGGATTAAAATAGATAAGTTTCAGAAAGGCCATAGGCCTGCTGACCAACAAATAGGAAGCGGTATTTTTAGATTACAAACATCTGAATGTACAGTGGCAAGATTGCATCCGTTTTATTCACAAGGGGATAATATTAAAACAGCTAGTCTTACCGGTAATCCAGATTTACTTTAAAACTTGTAATTAAAATAATTTATAGGTTTTTCATATTGTCTAGAAACTACATCTCTAATTTCTTTGTTGTACATAGATCTATAATTTTTATCTTTTCTATGCTGTCCTTTTAAATAAGTACGTTTTAATTCGTTATTATAAGGTATTCCTAAAATACTACATACTTCTGCAAATTCGTTGTGCAAATTATTATACTCAATAATTTTATCAACACAAATTTTATCATTCTTTGTATATTTTTGCCAATCATTAACAACAGTAGACTTGGGATTTGTTACAAAAGAATCAAAACCATCTTTTGTTTTACGAGGTTTAAAATCTTTGTAAAAATAAAAAGCACTAACAGTTTTATCCCAAGGATTGCGTTCTATAGTAAACTTATAATAATTTTTCCATTCTTCAGGAAACATATTACTAATTTCTTTTCTTCCAATATGTTGCTCCGCATTTTCTGAAATATTTAATGCAGATATATTTTCTATAGGCATACTTGTTCTAATATCGTTTGGTCCTAAATATTGTGATAATACTTTTTCTACGCTAGAACCTGCTGTTTTTCTTGTTTTAACAAATATAAATTTGTACTTGTGCGAAATAATCATAAAAGTATTTATAGAAAAACTACGCATATAAATATCAGTATGAAAACAGTATTAGTTACAGGCGGATTTGATCCCTTACACTCAGGGCACATAGCATATTTTAAAGCAGCACGAGAACTTGGAGATCATTTAGTTGTTGGAGTAAACAGTGATGAATGGTTAACACGCAAGAAGGGCAGACCGTTTATGTCCTTTGAAGAACGTTGTGCTATTATTAGAGAACTTGCGTGTGTTGACAAAGTTATTGGATTTAACGATTCTGACGATACTGCTAATCATGCAATATTTCAATTACAAAGCACAACAGGGGCAAGTACAAAAATTATCTTTGCTAATGGCGGAGATAGAACAAAGTCTAATATACCCGAAATGCAATATACTAATGTAGAATTTGTATTTGGTATCGGCGGCGAAGATAAAAAGAATTCAAGTAGTTGGATACTTAAAGAATGGAGTCAGCCTACTACTGAACGTGCATGGGGCAAATACACTATACTAGATAACGGCTCAGGCTGGCAAGTTAAACAACTTGAGTTCTATGAAGGACATGCATTAAGCGATCAACGACACTTTAAACGCAGCGAGCATTGGCATGTAGTTGACGGGGTAATCAATATGTTCTTAGAAGACAAGTCCGGCAATCAAACCACTACATTATTAACACCGGGTGATAGTATTGATATTCCTACAGGGTATTGGCACAAAGCAATTAACATAGACAACAAGAGTGCAAAAGTTATTGAGGTATGGATGGGCAAAGAGTTAACGGAGAATGACATTGAACGAAGAGATTAAACCATTAAAAATATTTGTAGGGTGGGACAGTAGAGAAGATATTGCATACCAAGTTTGCAAAGAAAGTATTGAATATCACGCTAGTGTTCCTGTAGAAATTATTCCACTAAAACAAAAACAACTAAGACGTGACGGCATATACTCTAGGCCCGTTGATAAACTTGCTAGTACTGAATTTACATTTACTAGATTTCTTGTTCCGGAACTTTCGGAGTTTGACGGCTGGGCATTGTTTATTGATTGCGACTTTGTATTTTTAGATGATGTAAAAAAATTGTTTGATCAAGCCAATAACAAATATGCAGTAATGTGTGCTCAGCATGATTATAATCCTAAAGAAGCTGTTAAAATGGATGGAAAAATACAGCATATATATCCAAGGAAAAATTGGAGCAGTATGATGTTATTTAATTGCAGTCATCCTCGAACTAAAGAGCTTACCAAACATTTAGTTAATAATGCTACAAACGATGGTGCATATTTTCATAGACTTACCTGGACACCGGACAAGTTTGTTGGTAAACTAAGTCACGAATGGAACTGGTTAGTAGGATGGTACAAAGAGCCAGAAGACGGTACTCCTAAGGCATTGCATTATACAGAAGGCGGTCCTTGGTTTGAGCAATACGAAGATTGCGAATATGCAAACGAATATTATAAATTTGAAAGACTATATCATAAAAAACATATAAAAAATTTGCATAGTAAAATTGACGCAGTTAAGCAAAGAGAAACTACAGTTAACGACTTAAATTTACCAGATCAAAAAAAAAATTTAATTAAACAATTTATTCAACATGATATTGATCTACAAGGTATAGTCTATGGCAGCAAAGAAGAGTTTTTAGAAATATGGAAAAGTAATGTAATGGGAAATAAAGTAGCAACAATAGAAAGTGATGGCGGCATAAACTATAAAGCTAAAGGACACAAATATGATACATATTTAGAAGCATTTGCTACAGGATCGTTGGGATATATTAGTTCTTGGAATAAAGAAAAAGATACTAATACTCCTTTAATTATTAGAGGGTTAGGCGGTAGTAGTCGAAAAGCTATCAATCATTGCTATAACAACAATAGAACTTTTTATGCTATAGACACAGGATACATGCAACCTGTAAATACTTCTAAAAAAATGTATCATAGAATAACACGTAATAACTTGCAAAATCAGCAATTATTAATCGAGCGTCCTAAAGATAGATTGTCAAAATTAGGATATAGTTATAAAAAATTTATACCAGGATCTAAAATACTAATCTGTCCACCTAGCGATAAAGTTATGGATTTATTTAATCAGCCTAAGCCCGAGGAATGGACCAACAATATTATTAATAAATTAAAACAACTAACCGATAGGCCAATTGAGGTTAGACTAAAACCTAGCAGAAGTGACAGAGTTACAACAAATACAATGGAACAAGCCTTAGCTGATGATGTATATTGCCTTATAACATATAATAGTATTGCAGCAGTAGAAGCAATACTATTAGGAAAGCCCGCTATTGCATTAGGTCCTAATGCAGCATCAACTATTTGTAATAGTAATTTAGAAGAAATAGAAACTTTAAATTATCCAGAAAAAGATTTAGTAATAAAGTTTGCCGCTCATTTAAGTTATTGTCAGTTTACCGAGGCCGAAATGCGTAATGGGTATGCATGGAAAATAGTAAACGAACAGTAATATGAGAGTAGTAAGTTATTTAAATGTTATACCTGCTAAAAATAATAGCCAGGAAAAAGTAGATATTTTACATAATTTTGTAAAAGGCGTTAATGCGATTGGCGATCAAGGAGTACTACAAGCGCAAGACAATTTAGTTGATTGTGATGTAGCAGTTATACAAGGATGGACTCATCATAAAGGAAAATCTGGTGCACATCTGCAACTTAGAGAAAATGTAATTAAACATCAAATTCAAAGCGGCAAATATGTATGCACTGCTGATAGTAATTTATTTTTGTATGCAAATAAATCAAATAAACCGCATCATTATTTGAGATATAGTTTTAACGGAGTGTTTCCAAATACTGGAAATTATTTTGACGACAATATTGATCCAAAACGATGGCAAAAAATATCAACAGATTTAAAAATTATGTTAGAAGAAAAGCCGCCCAAAGGAAAACATATTTTATTGTGTTGTCAACGTAACGGCGGCTGGAGCATGGACGGCATTGATATAGTTGAATGGGTTGTTAGTACTGTTAAAAAAATTAGACAATACAGTGACAGGCCTATAGTAATACGAGGTCACCCCGGAGATAAAAAAGCAAGTGACTACTTACTTCATCGATATAGTAGAATACACAAATTACCAAATGTTAGAGTTAGTCCATTAGGAAAACCTTTGGAGCAAGACTTACATAAATGTTGGGCAGTTGTTAATCATAATAGTAGTAGCATAGTTGGTCCACTTATTAAAGGATACCCTGCATTTATTACAGATGCACATAGAAGCCAATGTGCTGAAGTAAGTCATCACGGATTTAAAAATATAGAAAGTCCTCAGCAGTTTGATAGACAATCGTGGCTAGAACGTATTAGCATGTTTCACTGGAATTTTGAAGAGTTAAAAAGTGGAAAGGCATGGAGTCATATGCGTAACTACTGCCAATAACTTTCGGTTCTTTTTACAAGTAAATCACGCGGCTTACTACTCTTTCCAACTTCTTTTCTATCACCTTTTAAATGATCAAAATACTTTCCTAAGTCACTGTTAATCATTGGATGCCCTTCACCGTTTACTAAGTCGCCGCTTATGTTAAAAAACGGTACTCGACTATGTTTGTGTTGTATCTTTTTTCTTACTTCTTCAAATACATAACTGTCGTGCCATTCTTCCATTTGAAATATTCCATTTTCGGCATCTTGGTACACACGTTCAAACTCTGCTAAAAACTCTTGTGCTGCATCTGTCTTAAGATTGAGACCATAAAACCCACACTCGGGCCATTTCTTGCCTCTACCCAAGTAACTCATCCAAGCACGTTTAGGTGTAAACTTTTGCAAGTCCATGTATAATGCAGGTGAGTGTACATATGTATCAGCATCTAACCAAACAATCCAATCAGTATCGCAACGTTGTGCAGCATCAAATACTGCATATACTTTGTTGGCAAATCGTATTGCATTCCATTTAAACTCTTTATGATGATCTCTTGGACGGCGTTCTGGCCATGGACACTTGCCATTTGCTTTAGGTACATCTTTCCATTTGTTTTTAAATGCAACTAACTTTGGTAGTGTTGCATGATGATCCATAACGTGTATGCGAGTATCATTTGTAACAGGAACACAATCTTCTGCATACAGATATAGTTTGATTTGTTGATCAATATTCTTACTAAAACTATCTACAAAGCGTTGTCCATATAAGTTTAATACCGGTTTATGAAAAGTTGATACGAAAGAAATTGTTGTCACTGTTTAGTCCTTGTTAAATACTACTAGGATATTTAACAATGAACTTTAATTTATGGACACAATATGGCGCACTTAACTCAACCCCTGTTTTCGATGCTTTTAGACAAGGTGCTAACGCACTTGGACACACTTGTAGCAATAATGTTAGTAACAATGGCATTGATGTTATATGGAGTGTACTATTTCACGGTAGGATGGATAGTAATAAAGATATATGGAAACGTGCCCAGGACAGAGGAAACCCTGTGGTGGTTCTCGAAGTTGGAGGAATACAACGAGGAACAACATGGAAGGTAGGGTTAAATGGAATTAATAGAGATGCTTATTTTGGTGATGGCAATAGCACTACTGATAGGGCACTTAAATTAGGGTTATCAACAAAGAAATGGAGAACAAGCGGCGAATACATTCTCATATGCGGACAACACGATAAAAGTTTGCAATGGAAAAATCAGCCATCAATGAGCAATTGGTTTATGCAAACTTACAGAGAAATCCGCAAACACACTGATCGTCCTATTGTGTTTCGACCACATCCACGTTGTAGATTGCCTCATATCGAACTTGGATTAAAACATGTATACAGACAGGAACCAGTAAAGATAGGCGGTAGTTACGATGATTTTGATATGGGCTTTGATAATGTACACTGTACTATTAGTTGGAGTAGCAATCCTGGGATACATAGTATCATCAATGGCGTTCCTGCTTTTGTTGGCACTAGTAGTCTTGCTTATCCTGTAGCAAATGATATTGATTTTTTACAAGATATTGAAAATCCTGTAATGCCAGAAAGACAGGAATGGCTTAATGACTATGCTTATACCGAATGGACTCTTGAAGAAATTGCACAAGGTATTCCGTTAAAAAGATTGACAACTAAACTTTAATCTGTTATATTAATAGTATGATTTATATTGAAGATTACTTACAGCACTATGTTGAAGAAATTGGAGTTACTGACAGTAACAAGCAAATACTTGAAAGTATTCATCGTCAGTGTTTGCAAGGAGTTGCACTAACAGATAGGCAATACGAACTAGTAAAAAACAAATTACTAGAACAGTTTGACAGTGAAAAGTTTACAGTTACTGGTAACGAACCTACACGTTTACCACTACGAAAGATTGATCGTAGTAAGTATATTAAAATTGTTTCGCACATTGACGTGGTTGGTCCTAATCAAGTTTACGAATCTTACAAGCAAGATTGGAAATGGATCAAAGTACGTTTTCCTTTTAGTAAAAAAGATATTGTAAAAATTGATAATATTAATCGAGAAATATCTACAAAACATATCTATCACAAAAAAGGTACACACGAACACTATTATAAACTTACTGGACACAATTTAAATATTGTATTAAATTACTTTTCAAATTTTAAAATTTCTGATCAAGTATCCGAATATAAAATTAAAATAAATGATATTTTAGATCGAAGAGAAGAAATAATTAATTCTTTGCCAATTCCTATAACAGAGTTAAACAATGTACAAAAATATGACAGATCCAAGCGTTATGGATTTGTTAATTTGCCTACTCCGTTGACTGATAATAGTTTATTAAATAATATATTAAATAGGAAATCTAATGATTTTAATGTAGACAATAAACTCTATAATATAGATTCTATAATAACTGTATTAAACGAATTAGATAGATTTCCTCTTGTTGTGTTAATTGATAAACTATATGCATATGACGAACTAACAGAGTTCTATAACGCTGTAAAATACATTGTGCCGGATGAAAAACAAAGTGTACTATTTAGAGTTGACAATGACAAAGATGATTATAATTTAAATAATTTTGTCAAAGATCAGAATTTAAATAATTGGGTTGACAACAATACCAAGATAGTGTATATTAGTAAGGATAAGTTACCTAAGATTATGTTAAAAAGCAATTTTAGTCCTATTACTAGTTATTCTAGATCTAATACTAGAAACAATAGTATAATTGATCTTTATATTAACTATTGTTGCGATTTAAAATTAACATCAGATAGCTTAAATTGGCCTAACAGCTATCAAAGATTTATAAAAGGAAGAGCGTAAAATATGGCATCTTGTAAACTTATCATTGAAGATGAAGTAAACATTAAGCTAGAAGGACTGGACGTAGATGTACGGAGAAAGCTATCAAATGCTCTCAAGTTCGATGTACCGTATGCAAAGTATATGCCGCAATACAAACTAGGACGCTGGGACGGCAAGGTTGCTTTCTTTGGCATCGGTGGCACTGGTTATGTCAATCATCTTGACGTGGTTAGTGAAGTGCTTGCAAAAAACAATGTACAAATAGTTGACATCGACGATAGACGTCATCCTATTGACTTGAACTTTCCACAGGTTACAGAACGCTATTGGGCAGACCAAGGCGTACAATGGCCAGAAGGTCATCCAGCAGAAGGCGAAGATATCATTCTGCGTGACTACCAAGTAGAAGCAATCAACAACTTTGCTAACAATCCGCAGAGTCTACAGCAAATTGCAACAGGCGCAGGCAAGACTATTACTACTGCTACACTTTCCCATATGAGTGAAAAGTATGGACGTAGTTTGGTTATTGTTCCTAATAAAAGCCTAGTAGAGCAAACTGAAGAAGACTATATCAACTGTGGGTTGGACGTAGGGGTGTACTTCGGCGACAGAAAGAACTTGGGTAAGACTCATACTATATGCACTTGGCAGAGTTTGAATATTCTAGACAAGAAGCACAAGGACGGATCAGCAGTACTATCGCTGGCAGAGTTCCTAGAAGGTGTAAGCACTATTATTGTCGACGAAGTACACCAAGCCAAAGCAGAAGTTCTTAAGAACCTGCTTACACGCAACCTGCGTAATGCTCCAATACGCTGGGGACTAACTGGTACTGTGCCCAAAGAGAAGTTTGAGTTTGAAAGTATTCACGCAAGTCTAGGCCCAGTTATTGGACAGATTAGTGCTAAAGAATTACAAGACAAAGGCGTACTATCCGAGTGTCATGTTAATGTAGTGCAAATGATTGACACAGTGGCACACAGCGGATACCAAGAAGAACTAAAATATCTAGTTACCAATCAAGCAAGAATAGAATATATAGGCAAGTTATTAAACACAGTAAAAGACTCAGGCAACACACTTATACTAGTAGATAGAATCAGCGCAGGTGAAATGCTTGCAGAACTAATACCAGGCAGCACGTTTGTAAGCGGCGCTGTTAAGAACAAAGACAGGAAAGAAACATATGATACGATTCGCGAAGGAACTAATGAAGTCATTATCGCAACGTATGGAGTCGCCGCCGTCGGCCTTAACATTCCACGTATTTTTAATCTTGTTCTCATTGAGCCTGGTAAGTCTTTCGTGCGTGTTATTCAAAGTATTGGTAGAGGTGTAAGAAAAGCAAAAGACAAAGACTTCGTTCAAATATGGGACTTGACATCTACGTGCAAGTATGCGAAGCGGCACCTTACTCATCGTAAAAAGTTTTACAAAGAGGCGCAGTATCCATTTACAATAGAAAAAGTGGATTGGAATTAATGAATATACTAACATTAGAAAATAAAACATTCGAACTCAACGCTCTGCCAGATGAAGTTGACGACACTATGAGATTTAGCGTACTAGACAACAGCGATTCAAAAGATCCTGATTTCTTTTTTGTACCTTTGATTTTTTTAGAATCATTTAACTCTCCAGCAGTTGTATTAAATATTGACGGTTATGAAATTACAATGCCTCTAGACTGGTGTGTGGCAGTAGGATGTAGTGAGTCGGGCAGTGACTTAGAAGTTTTGCCATTAACAAGTTTAAACGAAAGAGGATTTGAAGCATTCTTATTTAATCCGTTAACTAGCTTTAAACCTGATTTTGGCAAATTAGAAATTGTAAATTTTTACAATGATGTAAAATGGTACTTTCCTAAAATGAAAAATGGCCAGTTGCTAACTGTTCCAATTACTACAGGAAATGATCCAAAATGTGCGTTTTTTGTTAAAGATATAAGTCGTCAAAGTGAAGTAATAGACTTTGGAAAATTACTATAAAGGAGAAGTAAAATGGGAATTAAAGCAGGAAAAGTTTGGGGTAACACAGAGCTTATTCATGCTAACGGTGTACTAGAATTTCATCGCATTGAATTTAACAAAGGTTACAAGTGCAGTGAACATGAACACCGTTTTAAGTGGAACGGATTTTATGTAGAGTCAGGACAAATGCTTGTACGTGTTTGGCAAGACGATCAAGGACTAGTTGACGAAACTATTCTCAATGCCGGCGACTTTACACAAGTCAAGCCAGGTAAGATTCATCAGTTTGAAGGACTAGAAGATGGTGTAGCGTTTGAACTATACTGGGCAGAATTCAATCACGATGACATTGTAAGACGTACTAGTGGTACAGAAGTAAAAGGAAAAAAATAATATGGGCGACTTAATTCCTGGAGAACCGTTAATATACGAACGTGCTAATGGAGTAGTGTACGCTAGATATCGAGATACACCTCATAATAAAATACCTCGTTGGGTTATTGGCGGCGATCCAGGTGCTGTTGCTAGAGCACAAGGTAAACTTTTAGAATATGGCGAATGGAAAGACCTTTGTGACATGTGTGAACAATACGTTACACTAAAAAAACAAATGGATAAACTAATAACAACTTACTATACATTAAAGGATAACAAATGAGGATTATTGCAGGACCCTGTCAGCACGAGACACTAGCACAATCTTCTGAAATTGCTCGAGAGTGCAAGCGTGTCTGCGACAAGTATGGTATTGAATACTACTTTAAAGCCAGCTACGACAAAGCCAATCGCACAAGTGCAAACGGTATGCGTGGCCAAGGATTATATTCTACGCTGTTTGACTTTAGAGAAATAAAAAAAACTTTAGGTGTAAAAACATTAACTGATGTACACGATGAACGACAAGTTTACACAATACGTGATGAATTTGAAGATGCTGTTGATGTACTACAAATTCCTGCATTTTTGTGTAGACAAACAGATCTTATCAAAGCCGCTTGTGCTACAGATTGTATTGTTAATATTAAAAAAGGACAGTTCCTAGCACCATGGGATGTCAAAGGTATCTTGAGTAAAACTGAAGGTGCCAAAGAAGTTTGGATTACAGAGAGAGGTACAAGTTTTGGTTATAATACCCTGGTTGTTGATTTTACTGGGCTTCAGTATATGCTTGAGCATTACGATGTACCTTGTGTTTTTGATGTTACCCACGCTGTCCAAAAGCCAGGAGGCAATGGGGAATCGAGTGGCGGTAATCGTGATTACGTTCCAGGTCTTGCTCGTGCTGCCGCTGCTATGGGCGTTAGCAACTTCTTCTTAGAAGTACACGCTGACCCAGACAACGCTCCTAGTGATGGTCCTAACATGTTAAATTTAAAAGACTTTGAACAAACCGTAAAAGATATAATAGCACACTGTTATACAGGAGAAAATAAATGACAACAGCAATACTAATACCTGCTAGACTTAATAGCACACGATTGCCAAGTAAAATGTTAATACCTTTAAATGGAAAACCATTAATACAACATGTATACGACAAATGTACTGCAACAGGTTTAAACACGTATGTACTTACTGATAGTCAAACAATTGCTGATATGTTTGAAAATAGTATTATGACAGATTACAGATTAGATAATGGCACTGAAAGATGTATGAGTGTTATTGATTCACATCTTAATTATGATCGTTATATTAATGTACAAGGCGATATGCCAGATATCACTGAGGATATTATTCGTGCAGTTGAAGCAGAACTACAGCATAGCGATGTTGCTACAGCATATACTAAAATGAATAAAGACTTGCAAAATGACCCAAACAGTGTTAAAATGATACACACTAGAGGCAGAGCACATTGGTTTTGTCGTGCTAGTTTAGAATATGGCGATCATCATTTAGGTGTATATGGGTACAATAGAGAAGCAAAGGTTATGTATACTGTAAGTAAAAGATTTCCTGAAGAGGATATTGAAAAACTTGAACAACTACGTTGGATACAAAACGGTATTAAGATTGGCGTAGTAGAAGTTGAGTTTAACGGAATTGAAATTAATACAACCGAAGATGTAAAGAAGTGGACACTAAAAAATGCGTGATAGTATAACAGATAAAGATAAACAACTTGTAAAAGAGTGGTTAAAGAACAACAAAATAACAGTATGCGATCCAAATGCCCGAACTGACCCAGAAGAAATGGTGTACACTTGGGGAAACAGAAAGAAAAAGAAACCGGCAGCAAAGAACACGAACGATGCCAAATAAAGAACTGGACTTGTTTAAAGTATTAATACCAGCAATTGATAACAACATGAAAGAGTTATATGATGCTGCTAGTGATGTTGGCAAAAAAGATATCAAAGGCGATTTGTGGAATCTCAATCGCTATATTAGTAGTGTTAAAGGCAACTATGAAAAAACTGCACTAGCAGTATTCAAAGTCAACGAATACTACAACAAAAACTGGAATGTACTAGGCGGCACCAATCATATTAAACTACAATGGCAGTTGTTATGTGTTGCAGGCAATACAGGTAAACAGCAATTCCATCCATGGATTGGACTTAAAAAGAAAAAAGACGATAGTAGTAAAGCAGTAAAACTATTATCGCAAATATACCCTAATATGAAATTAGACGAGGTCGAAACACTTGCTAGAATATCTACAAAAAAAGAAATCAAAGAACTCGCCAAAGAACACGGTTACGAAAAAATTGACATCTAAGCATACATGTGAATACTGCAATAAAAGCTATGTAAAAGAAAGTACACTTTTAGCGCACATGTGTGAGCCAAAAAGACGTTGGCTACAAAAAGATGAAAAAAGAGTACAAGTTGGATTTTATGCATTCCAAAGATTTTATAAACTAAGTGCAGGACATAGAACAGATAAAACATATGAAGAATTTGCTAAAAGCAGTTTCTATAATGCATTTGTAAAATTTGGAAGTTTTGTTAATAATGTACGTCCGCTTTATCCTGAAAAATATATTGATTATGTTGTAACTAGTAATGTAAAACTTGACCACTGGTGTAGAGAAGAAATGTATGAAAAGTATGCAAACGAACTTATTCGCAAAGAAGGAGTTGAAACTGCATTAGAACGTAGTGTACAAACTATGACAGATTGGGCTAAAGAAAAAAATAGTGTATACAATCATTATTTTTATTATGCATCTCCAAACAGAATTACTTGGGATATAAAAGACGGTAAGATATCACCGTGGCTTGTACTTAACTGTGCAAGTGGAAAACAAATTTTAAATAGCTTTAATGACGAACAGCTAAATATGCTTGGAAGTGTTCTAGATCCTAGTCATTGGGCAATGCGATTTAAGCGTCAGCCTAAAGATGTAGAATTTGTAAAAAACATTATCAAGGAAATGAATTTATGAAAATTTTAATTTTTGGTTTGCCGGGCAGCGGAAAAACCACGTTGGCAAAACCGTTTGCTAACTTGATTGGCGGTGTGCATATTAATGCAGACGAAGTACGTAAACATTACGACGATTGGGACTTTACGCCCGAAGGACGTATGCGTCAAGCGCAACGTATGAGACATCTTAGCGATGGCGTTGTACGTGCAGGTAAAATTGCAGTAACGGATTTTGTATGCCCAACAGAAGCAGCTCGCCTAGAGTTTGATCCAGACTATACTGTATGGATGGATACTATTCAAGAAGGTCGTTTTGAAGATACTAATAAGATTTTTGAGCAGCCTCCAAAGTGTGATTATCATGTAAGCAAATGGTTTGAAGACACTCATACACAATTACTTGAGGTAGTCAAGACATGGATGCTACGCGATGAATGAAACAGTAACTAAAAAACGCCACTTGGCAAAAGCAGTAACTTGGCGTATTATAGCAAGTATTACTACAGCTATTATAGCATTTTCTTTTGGATTACCTCCAAAAGCTGTCGGCGGCGTATTTGTTGCAGACCTAATTATTAAGTTTGTTTTATACTATGGTCATGAAAGATTATGGTACAAGTATATTAAATTTGGAGTTAAAGTATGAGTTTTGATCCTAGAAAACCGACCACGCAGATGCTTGGTCGTTGGCAACCGTGGCATGATGGCCACACAGCACTATTTAAAAAAGCACTTGCAGAAACAGGACAAGTTGCTATTATGGTACGCAGTGTAGGCGGTATTATTGGCGAAGATGCAGGAGGAGGACGCACTGCTAAACAAGACGATAATCCGTTTGATATAAACACTGTTAAAAAGAATATTATTTCAGGCTTAGAAAAAGAAGGCTTTACATTTGGAGTAGAGTATACTATAATGGAGGTACCAAACATTGTAGATATTAGTTATGGTCGTGGGGTAGGTTATACTTTTACACAGCACGATCTCGGAGAAGAGGTACATAACATTAGTGCTACAAAGATTAGAGCTAAACTAAGAGAAGAAGGCAAACTTGACTAATTTTAGAGAATTACAAGACGGTGTAAAAGTATATGAACTTGAAAAGCCTGTGGAATTAATTGTTAAAACCAAAGCACCTATGAAGTGGAAATTGGTTGACAGAGAGACAGGAGAAGAGTATATTGGTAGTACGCCCAAAGACGGCGAATACCACTGGAGTAAAATAAGTGCCTGATATTGATATTGACTTTGCTGATCGCAGTGTTATCTTATCTAAGATACAACATCGTGTGGCAAAATTAGATACAGGTAAAAAACACAACACTGGTGTATATGTTACTGAGTGTCCACACAACCCTGTAGACAACTTATCCACTATTGAACACAAGACAGCCGAAGAGCGTGGGTACTTCAAACTAGACTTCCTTAACGTAAGCATATACAAAGACGTTAGGGATAATGAACACTTAACACAACTAATGGAAAAGGAACCATTATGGCAACTGTTGGAACACAAAGACTTCTCAGATCAAGTATTTCATCTAAACGGACACAGCGCACTATTGCAGCAATTGAAGCCTACTTCGGTACAACAGTTAGCAGCGACACTAGCGATAATACGGCCTGCCAAGAGGCATCTTGCCAACGAAACATGGCAAACGATATTCAACGAAATTTGGAAGAAGCCTGACAACGGCGAATACTATTTTAAAAAAGCACATGCAATTTCTTACGCAATGGCATGTGCAATACACATGAATTTAATATGTGAACAAATTACTTCTTCCTCATAACTTGTATACTTTTACGTTTTACTCTTTTAATATTCATATTGTTTAAATTTACACAAGGACCTAAACTTATTCTTACATCCTTCGTGTTCATTGTAACTAAACTATAATTTAAAACAGTTATTTCTCGTTTTAAAAATATGTTAATCGGTATCATTCTATTTGATTCCCACCACCATATTTCTCCAAATTCTAAAAATGCTTTTTTGTGTTCGTCGGTTTTTAATTTGTTAAACACATACATACTAGTAACACTGCTATCTTGGTTTGCAATAATACCAACATATTCATTTTGCCCGTAGGCAACAACACTAATAAAAGGATAATTTTGTTCTATATTCTTTAATAACATACCATAAATACTTATACAAAAGGAAACCGTGATGCAAAAAAACTTTGTGTATTTATTAAAAAATAGAGTGCAATTAGAAGCAAATCTTACCGGTTATATTTCGGAGTATAGATCAGTGTATAAAAAACAAGTAGAAATTACAAGAGGTATAGATAATACCATAGAATTTGAAGTTAGAAACCAAGATCAAAAAGCATTGAGCTTGCTGGAATATACTCCAAAATTTATTGCGTTTGATGAAAACAAAGTAATGGTAATTGAAAAAGACGGCACTGTTCTTGACGATGTAGTTACTAAAACTTTAACAGCAGATAGCGTAGAGAATACCCAAACTATAACATTGACAAGTACAGCAGGTTTGGTTGTTGGACAAACTGTTACAGGTAATAATATAAAAGACAAAACACTAATATCACAAGTTACAGATACTACAGTAACATTAAACAAAACAACTAGAGGTATTGTTGCTTCTGGTACAGTACTAACTTTTCAAAGTTATTTTAAAAAGGGAATGTTTAACGTAGTTGTGAATGAAAATGATTTGTTGAATATAAAAAGTCAATACTTGTCTTATGCAGTCTATCTTGTAAAAAATGATAATTCAAAAGTTCTTACATACAGTAATACAGACTTTACTACTAATGGCATTATATATGTAGACGATAATACATTTCCTGGTCCTAGCGCAACCTACAGTGTGACTAGATTTACAAATTCTCTTACAGAAGCTATTAATGCACAGCCCGGAATAAACGGAAACGAAGCATTGCATACAGCAGCATTTTACACAGATGGATACGACGGTACTATAACAATACAAGCAACACTTGATAATCAAATTACAAGCGACAGTAATTGGGCAGATATAGATACAATTTCGTTTACTGGAACTGAAACACAGCCAACAGCAACTAATTTTAATGGAGTATATACTTACATTAGATTTTCAGCTAGTAAAGATCCAACTAATACAATAAGTAAAATTTTAATTAGAAACTAATTGACATTTATATAAACGGTGTTATACTAATAATATGAGCATCGTGTCTGATCTTTTGACTGTATATCTGCCTGCAAAGCGCAAGACTACCCCTAGTGGGTGGACAAGTTTCAATGCACCTTGCTGTATTCACAATAATGAAAATGCAGATACAAGAGGCAGAGGCGGACTCATTACAGAAGGCGATGTTATCAGTTATCACTGTTTTAACTGCGGCTTCAAAGCAAGTTGGCAACCAGGACGTAATCTCAGTTACAAGTTCAAAAAACTATTAGAGTGGCTTAACACGCCTGATCAAGAAATTACTAAACTTGCGCTGGATGTAATGCGTGAAAACGAAGGCGTAGAAGTTCAAGTACACAAAGTTGAACTGCCCGAGTTTGCTACAGTCCAATTACCGGACGAAGCAGTACGTATTGCAGATATTCCAGACTATAATGAAAACAACAAGTATTTCAAGAACTTTTTAGATGTGATAACTTATATGTCACAACGTAATTTAAACTTGGATGATACTGATTACTACTGGTCGCCAACACTTGCTTATCGTGATAGACTTATTGTACCTTTCTACTACGAGGGGCGTATAGTCGGTTATACAGCCCGTACAGTGGGGGAAAACAAAGTAAAGTATCTAACTGACTCACAACCGGGCTTTGTATACGGATTAGACGAACAAGGACAAGGTAAAGTATTTGCTATTGTATGTGAAGGTCCTATTGACGCTATACACATTGATGGCTGTGCGCTTACAGGTAGTGACATCAATGATGCTCAAGCATTGCTGCTTAACAGACTCAACAAGGATATATATGTTGTACCTGATAGAGACAAGGCTGGCAGCAAACTAGTTGAACAAGCTATTGACAGAGGCTGGCATGTTAGTATGCCCAGTTGGGACTCAGACATAAATGATATAGGAGATGCTGTAGATAAGTACGGTAGATTATATACACTATACAGTATTGCTAGTGCTGCTGAAAGTAGTCCACTTAAAATAAGACTAAAGGCAAAAAAATGGTTCCAATAAAAAAAGTAGTTATACCATATAATAACACTATAAAGCAAATTACTCCAAACCTAAATAACACCAGTGGACTTGTTGGTATAGGATATTTTATGGATTGGGCACATAAACAAGGTGCATTAAAAAGTGTAAAGTTTTTAGCAATTCGTCCAAAAATTGACGGAGATCATACATGGCCGTGGAAAAACAATCTTAATTCTAAAAAAGTTGATTTTGTAAGATATATTCCTTTAAAATATATAAAGCAAATTCAACAAGGAGAATTAACTTTAATATTTGATGCTGGCAACGAAGCCTGGGATCCAATTAACCAAATTGCACTCTGGCGTACAATTAATGAAAATGTTACACGCTATAGATTGCCTAAAAAGAATGTATGGTATTTTTCTAGTAATACAAAAGATCATAATAATACATATCCTACAAAATTTTTAAAACACGACGAATTCTTTTGGTCTTGCGGCATTATCCAAGATCAAGATGTTGACAAGGCATTTAACGAAACAGTTGAAGAAACAATAAAGTGTTATAATGACACTTTATTATATTCATCTTTAAATGCTAGAGACAAGTATAATAGACATAAATGGCACTATCTATTATATAAGAATAAATTAGATCAATACGGTATGATTAGCAATCCTGTAATAAATCCAGTTTTTAAAAGACAGTTAGAAGAAAGTTTTAGTATTTTTCATGTAAATAATTTTTGTAAAACTTTGCCTAGAACAGTTGACGATTTGAATCGTAACAGAGGTTGGTCAAAGGCAGATTTAAAAAAAGATTTTCATATACTTGACAGATCTATATTTCATATTGTCAACGAAACATTTGTTTACGATTCTTCATCTGTAATGCTGGTAAGCGAAAAAACATTTAAAACATTTGCTAGATTTACACCGAGCATAATTTTTGGAATGCAAGGCACACAAAAAATATTAAATGACGTAGGGTTCAAAACCTTTAATAGCAAATTTGGGCTGGATACTAATTGGGATACTCATCCGTTAGATGATAGATATACATTGGCTCTTGATGCAGTTAAGCGAACCTGCGAAAAGTTAAATACAATGAATAAAACACAACGTATTGATTGGAAATTTAAAGAAGAACATGTATTAAAGCATAACTACAAAGTTCTTGCTAGTCAAAATTTAAATAACAGCAGACGTAATGGATTTGTTGATCGAATAAACACAGAATATGGAGTATACTAATGTTTAAAAAAATATGGGCTTGGATTATCTGGCCGTACACTTGGTACAAAGAGGAAAAAGAATTTAAAAAACGAATGAAAGAAATTCAAGAACGTGATCCGTTTATTTACAAATGATCACTTGGGGAATAAGTGCGAATAGTCATGATGCTGCACTAGCAGTGTTCAACAACGAAGGACTAGAATTTGCCAGTCACACTGAACGGTTTAGCGGAGTTAAGAATGATCCGCATCTTAATAAAGAGATAATTAATTATGCACGTCAATGGGGAGAACCTGATGAAATTATTTGGTACGAAAGACCCTTTAGAAAAACTCTTAGACAGATTCGAGCTGGACAAGGACTTCGGTTGGCCGAAAAT
>ENA-OUOG01002328-OUOG01002328.1-marine-metagenome-genome-assembly--contig:-NODE-2328-length-19918-cov-3.566050_pt1 | contig 19918 bp, 19 predicted proteins | sample MGYA00248635_ERZ508505 | MGnify/ENA primary metagenome ERZ508505 (study PRJEB26176, sample SAMN06267871) | marine metagenome | isolation source: Saanich Inlet, British Columbia, Canada | place: Pacific...
GTGCGGAGGAACCGAAAGCCGTATTATAGCTGCCAGTATTGCTAGCGAGTGCATTAGTGCCAACTGCTGTAAGCTCACTGCCGCTAATATTTGATGCTAAAGAGCTTCTACCTACGGCGGTGTTATTTGTTCCAGACGTATTTGCGGTCATTGAATTTGCGCCAATAGCCGTATTTTGGATACCGCTTGTTACGGCATCAAAAGCCGTGTTCCCCAACGCCACGTTGTCTGTACCAACAGGATAATTCCCGTCCAGCTTGATTGTGCCGCCATCGACTGACAAATCCGCGTTGAATGTCGCATCCGCATTCACCGTCAATGAATCCGCCGCCGCATCACCGATCGTGACATTGCCGGTCATATTGACATCGGACGCCTCGCCGGAAACATTCAAGAACCGTGAATCCGCCTCTGTCTTCGAATATGTTTCCAGGTTGGTTCGTGCCGCCGCCGCTGTGGTGGCCCCTGTGCCGCCCTGAGAGACGCCCAGAGTGCCATCAATGGTTTTTGCGCCACCGATGTTCACCGTCCAGGATGTTTTCGTTCCAGAGCCGCCATATCCAACCGCCTCAACAACCAGGGTTGTTCCGGAATAAGATGTCACAACCGCATCGAGGAAATTGGTTGCCGGTGCCGCCGCATCCGCAATCCGCAATGGCGTTCCCGCCTGATAAGGCTTGCCAGATGAAACCGTGAAGGTTTTGGAACCGGTGCCGATCGCGTTCGAGGTTGTCGATGTGTCGTTGTAAATATCGCCGGCGTGAGTGACGAAATCCTCGAACGCATCCGGCAACCCTTCAACGTAATTAACGCCCTCGAAATCTGCCAGGGTATAGGTGCGACCGTTTAGTGTGACCGGATATGCCATTTTGCGTTCCTCTTAAATTAGCTCCTCAACCTCAATCAATCGGCCGTAATAGTCCAAGGCCGAATTGGTGATCGGTTGAGTTTGCCTGATCCTACCATAAATATTTTGCGTGATCCATGTTGATGCGTCTGCCGGTTGCGGAATGATGAGAATATCTTTGGAAATACCGCGCGATCTGTCAATCTGGTTGAACACATTCCCGAATATTTCGTTCTCTGGCAAGTTAATCAATTCGAACCTCATCACGCGATAACGCTCGACCTCATCAACAAAGGTTTGACCACCGCGAGATTTCGTGACCCGCGATTCATCCACAAATTCAAATTGAACGCCATTGGCATAGTTGACCGATGGCCGATATGCCGGCCCAGCGATCAAACGCCCAGCTTGCAAATATCCATCCGAGTTCGATGGATCGGAAATGTCGATGCGCAAATAACGCGCTTGAACCGCCGATGCCAGGACATCAAACGACGAAACCGTGTATTCGGCCGCAACCTCTGGGTTCAATCGACCGCCCCATTGAAACACGCCCCAAGGCAATGTCCCAAATTCCTCGACGATCGGCCAGGCATCGATTGTGCCGGAATCATAAACCGTTGTCGCAAAATCCGCGACTGTAGATAAACGCCACCGGATCGTTCCGGTTTGCGATATATTATGGCGGATCAACGCCATGAACTCGGTGATGCGTTGCTGACCGAAATCAACATCGATTTGCGCCGATGTTTGGGTGTTTCGCCAAACCTTTACGATTTGTTGGTCTTGCAAGTTAGAGGCCGGCAATGTCGCAACCTCATCATCAACCGTCAAAGTTCCCTTGTCGGAATAGTTCGTTGATGAAATTATCATGTTCGACATCGCTTAACCCCACAATTCCAATTCGACCTCGTTATTCGCCGCATCCTCAACGATCGAGATCACTCGGAACAATTTGCCGCTGCCAAGATTATAGCGATTAAACGTGATTTTTACCACATCATTCAGCTTCAAAGTGTAAGGCTGAGTTTTTACCAGGATTCGATAAAAATCCCGCTGCGTTTTGTATAAAGTCAACAACCTGGTCGCCTCGGTCGATGCCGCCGATGAACCGGCAAACAAAGAGTCGACGATCAACGCAATGGAATTTGGATATGGCGTTTTAACCGCTGTATCCTCGGCGATGGAAAGATCGCCATCACCAACCATATAATTTCGATTTGCGTCTGTGATTGATGAGTCAAAGTCGGTTTCGCTCATCGATCGATAGTTCTTTTTGTATCCGACTCGAACCTGATAATTAGGAACCGCCGATGCCATTCGGGTGATCTCGATGATGTTGGTCGAATCAAATTCGGCATCCGCTGCGCCGGTTGGCAACTCAACTCTGCCGACCTGGAATTTGCCATCGCGATCGAACCCATAAAACCCGCCAACCGTGTTTATAATGCGATCGAGAACATCGGCCACCGTTGTCATCTTTTGGTCGTAAATGCCCAGGGTCGATGAATTGGCGGTTTCCAGCGCGGTGAATGATGCCGTGTCGAAATCCCCTGGATAAGTAAAGCCGGCGTGATCCTCGACAATATGCTGGATAATATCGGCCGCGCTCTCCAGGTAAGTTCCCCCAGGCTTTGACCCCTTCACATCGGCCGTTATCACACCGGTCACATTTCCGCTCAGAGTGAACCGCCCATTGGCCAAATCCTTTGTGATGTTGCCAGAACCAACAACCCTTCCGCCCTCGTAAACCGTCACAATGTCCTCGATCGGGCCATCGTGGACCTGATACAAATTGGTCGCCGAATCCACCAACACCGGTTCGATGTTGTAAACCTCGCCATAGCAATGCGGCTTAGGCTTGTTCGCCAGGTCGCTTGATCCCTCATTGCCACCGGTGCCGGCGTAAAGTGTGTCCGGATAATCGACCACAAAATCATTCTGATCGTCCCGCAAAATGATCCGGATGTATAAGTCATCGAACTCGATCGAATGCGATTGGCCCTGGAAAATGGTGAAATAATACTGCAAATCCGCGCCGGCCTCACCAACGCGAATTTCAACCGAACGGCCATCCCAGGCATAACCCGCCCAATCATCGAGACCGCCATCGGCGTTTGCCATCACGATCTCGCCGAAACCAGGTTGTGAGAAACCACCGATCTTGCCCGAGGAAAACATCGACCTCGAGAATGAAATCGGCTCAACCAATCTGGCATCGAACAAAGTGTTCGCCGGCGTATCTGTTGGCTCAGTGACAAAACCCTCGCCAGAATAGTACAACGCCAACTCGGTTGACGTTGCGACATTGTATGGTTTGACGATCAAGAGATATTTCTTTTTCGCATATGGATTGGCAACAAGTTGCGCGAGAGTTGTTGCGACCATTATGAACGCGCCCCCGCCAATGCACCCGCTGACATCATCCGGCTCATTTGCCGGCGCAAGGTGATGATTTCCTGTTTCATATCATTCACCGCACCGATTAGCTCCGATGCGTTGCCCTTGATCGGTGCAATGGTGCCATCGCGCCCAGGAATGAACATCTCAGGCCCACGCTCACCAACTCGCACATTGTCGCCGCCGTGGACGTTTGCCCCTGTCATAGCGGCCAGATATGGCGCTGATTGATTGTAAAGGGTTCCAAAACTATCGGCTCGACCTTGAGCATATGATCCCTTCGAACGCCCCATGCCGCCGGTGATGTCTATGATTTTGTCGGACAATGCCGCCGAAAGGCCATCGGTCAAGATGCCCTTTGCGGCCTCAACACCAACCGAGGTGGCGATCGATGTAAGTGAACCCCCGCCCAGGACGCCGGCCGCGAATGATTCCGCAATTCCGGTTGTCACCGCGTTGATGAAACCTGTGCCACTCGCCAGGTTCGATGCGATGGCCCCGCCAACGCCAGGCAAGATGAACATCGAGGCAACGCCAATCAGGGTTGCAAGGTCGCCGCTCATGATCCCCTCGACCAACCCTTTGACCGCATCTGTCACCGCTCCGACAATATCTTTGACAATATCAACAACGCTCTTGATGACATCGGCAACAATATCGACAACCTTTTTCACAATGTTCACGATGCCTTTGATGATACCGCCCAGGAAAAACCCTGGCGTCAATGCGTCCATGATGCCGGCATCGATCGACACCCCGCCGCCACCACCGCCACCGCCACCGCCCATAGGCATTTGGCCGGAATTGAGTTGGTCAAAGAAACCCGCGCCGAACTTGGAAACGGTTGCCGCCTTGATAACATATTCGCCCGAGGAAACCCGTGCCAGGACATCATCCGAACGCGGCCCACCGGAACCAGGAACCAAACCACCATCCGCGAACTTGAGGCTCGGGAATACATCGCCCAGGAAATTCAAACCGGTTGTGATAACCGCCTTTGCCGCAAGATCGGCCAGGCCGCGCTTGATGGCATCGGTGAACGTGCCGAAATCCAATTTGCCGGTGTAAAAGAAATCCGACAAGGTTGTTTCGAGTGAACCAAAAGCATCGGTCACAAAATCCGACATATTCGCCGCATTGTCCGAAATTGCCTGGTAATAATCTTTTACGCCCTTGATGGCCCCCGCGCCGAATGTCTTTTCGTTCTCGGCGTTGTAATCGATCGTTTCGCTTTTGATGCCGGCGATGATGTTCTTGTATTCCTCGCCGGTGATGATCCCCGCCGCGAATGCTTTCTTGGCAACATCTTGCCGGTCTTTCAAGTCTCCCAGGGTAGTGTCGAGACCCAATGCCTCACGCGCCAGGCTGTTGAGGGTTGTTTCCATATCCTCGAATGTGATGATGCCGGATGCGACCATCGTTTGCAGCGCAGCTTTTTCATCCTTCAAGTCGGACAACGCCGACTCAACTGGAAAGATTTTCTTTTTCATGCTGTCGAGAGCATCGGCCAACTTGCCCGCCGAAACGCTTGTGTCTGTAATTGCGCCACCGGCTCCCTCGACCGATGGAATGAAATCCAGGATCGAACCAGTGTTTTGAAGGAAGTTGGTGTTTGTGCCTTCAAGTTCATTCTCGAGGTCTTTGAAATTTGCCTCGAGCGCCTCGGTTGAAAGGCCCAGATTGTCGAAAACACCGGCCAACATATCGTTGATCTGGATCGCATCCGCGACATCAGTGATGAATTTTCGAACTTCCTCATCGAACCCGACAAGCGCGGCCGCTGCCGCTGCAATGCCCAAAAGACCACCCTTCATGCGTTTGGTCATCTTTTGGAATAAGCCGGTGAAAATAGTGATCGCAACCTGTGAGGTGACGATCGCCTTCGCCATATTTGTGACCGCCTTGCCGACACTAATAATTCGCCGAATGATCGCGATCCCGAAAACAACCTTGAACGCCAAAAGCATCGTGTCCAGGTTATCAACCAGGAACCGAACCGCCGCGACTGTCGCATAAAGGCCAACGGTTAGCTTGTCGGAAATGGATTTGGCGAGTTCATCGTTCCCAGAAACCATATTCGAAAGCAACTTGATCGCCCTGGTCAACTCACCGGCAAAACCTTGCTCACCAATCGAGTAAAGAAACGCATCAACATTGTCGCGCAAGTTGGTGATCGCGCCGCCCAGGGTTTGAGCCTGTCTTTCCGCGCCGCCGGCAAAGTTTGTGTTGGCAATATCGGTCAACGCGGCAACGATCGAGGCCGAGTCATTATTTACTGTTTTACTAAGATCGCCGATCCTCAGAGTGACCTTATCACCCTCTTTCGATGCCTTGATGCCGAACTCTTTCAATCGCTCGAACTCGCCGACCGAGGCATCCGCCACCGCTTCGGCGAATTGCATGATTGATTTTGATGTGCCGCCGGAAATATCCGCAAACGCCATCAACTGTTTTTCGGTTGGCTTGATGCCCTGGGAAACCAAAAGGTTGAAAGAGCCAACAACCTCTTGCAGTGAGAATGGCGTGTTCTTTGCAAATTCTTGCAAAATCTTGAACGCGCCATCCGCATTTTCAACTGATCCGGTGAAAGTTATGAGCGAGGCTTTTAGGCTTTGAAACTCTTTGTTGACGCTTACCAGGTCACGAACAAAAGCGCCGGCGAAAACCGCACCCAAAGCACCCGCAACCTTCGCCACGTTGAGGAATGCCGTTTCGACCTTCCCAAGATTTGATTGCATCGTGCGGAATGCACGGGATGTTTCATCTCTTGCGGTTAAGCGGGTTTCGAGTCTGTTGGTTGCCATTCTTTTTCATCGCCTGTTTTTGCCGGTCGTTCTGAATCTGAATGTAGACCGACCATTCCATAAACTCATCAACAGACATTTCGGTTTCGATTTCCTCGACCGTCTTGCCCAGTTTCTCAGCGAGAAAAAACTTGAACTGCCGTTCCTCGCTCTCCCTTAGTTTTTTTCCAAATCCTCAACCATCGACCCCATGATCTGATTCGCCACTCTTGCGAGAACTGACGCATCAACCTGGTTCCGTAGGTCTTTTTTGTCACCGATCTGAAAAATCTTGTTTCCCTCGGCATCGAGTGCCTTGAGAACAAGAACCTCGGCCAGTGCATCCGCCTCTGATTGGTTCTTAACCGCGAATTGCAACTTGCCCTGGTCTTGCAGGGTGAAGGGTCGAGAGTAAAACACGAAAGGATTTCCATCCTCATCCGCCCATTCAGGAACAACAATTTCCTTGATTGGTTGGTTTTGATAATGGTTCTTTGCGCGTTGAATTACGCTCAACCCCTCTGATTTCGAATTAGCCGCCATAATTCAAATTCCCCTTATGCTACTGTTGATTCGGTCAACGCGCCGGTGCCTTGGAATGAGATCGATGCCTCAACCATGCCATCGAACGATGCCGAGATTGTGCGACCAGTGATGAGAACCGTTCCGCTCATCTTGTGATCGCCTGTGGTGTTGCCTTCGAACTGGACGTTCAAAGTAACTTCGGAACCAACTGTCAACGCGCCTTGGCCGGCGGTGTCAGTGTCATCAAAGAAAACATCGGCGGAACCGCTGAATGATTTCAAAGATGTTTTGTAAGTGCGAGAGGTGTCGCCCATTGCTGTGTCTTCAAGGGTGTCCATTGTCTCGTCGATAGAATACGAACGAACTTCGGCAATCTGGTCTGTGCCAACCAAGATCACCCCATCGCTTCCGGTAAAAGTAGCCATTTTTAATCCTCACTTTCAAGGGTTTCAGTTTTAACAACCTTTTTGGTTGCCTTTGCTTTGGATGATCGGGGTGAGTCCGTCCATCCTTTAGCCTCGAATGAGGCTAAATCTTGCGCGTTTATCGTGATCGGCATTCCGCCGCTCGGTGGATAAACTTGGATTCTTTTCGCCATTGTTTCAGTCTCCTATCTAATAGACCGTTTCGGCATCGGTTTCTTGCGTAGAATACACGATTTCAAAAATAAATCGACCCACAACCACCGGCTTTTCGCCATCACCGGCAAAATCTGCCTCGAACGAAACGAACCGTGTGTCTTTGGAATAACCGCCTCGAGTGAGATCGGTTGCCATCGCTGCCTCAACTTCTGCCGCTATTTGATCGAGAACATCATCCGCCGTTGCGCTCTCAACATATGCTTCAACTGACACCTCGAGCGAACGTATCAACCCACGCGGCGGCTTGATCGTTTGGGCCTCAATCGTTTCGCTCGAGGTGTAGACACAAAGACCAGGCATCCTGGCGCTTTGTATTGGGTAAACTCTCGAGCCAAAGACATTCGATCCGGTGGTCGCCAGGCCGGTGAGGGTTGTTTCAATATTATCGCGGATCAACTTTCGAATATGCGCCATCAATTTTTCTCCAACGCAAGAACGGTCATTCCGGTGCCATCGTGATCCACAACGCGGATCGTGTAGTTGGTGGCGCTCACGACCAACGCATCGCCTTCGACCGCATTGGAAACGTCATTGGTGCGGCATAGGAACCGAGGCTGTCGAACCGCCATCGGGATGTTCCCGCCAGCATCGACCTCGATGATGTCATTGTCAAAAATGCCGTTGACGGTTGTTGCCGATCCGCCGGTTGGCGTATAAGTCGCCGCAACGCCGAAATCATCGACGCTGAGAAAAACCGCAAGATCATCAAGGGATTCGACCGCCATCTTTTATTCCTTACTTTTTCGCCTTAGAGCGAATTTTTGGTTTAGGCGCTGTTGATTTCGCCAGGCCCACTGACCGATCGACTTTAGGCTCAGATTTTTTTTCCACCTCGGAAACGCGCCCGACCAATCTCAATTCCTTGGCTTCGGATGCGTCGAGATCAATAACATCTCCCGCGCTTCGACGAACGCCACCGGCAACACATGATTTCAAAACTAAATATGCCATTCTATTTCCTCATAAAGAGAGAGAGGCGTTTCCGCCCCTCTCAGTGTTTGGCTTATGCGCCATCGTTGTTGAAGGCGAATGCAACCGCGTGACGAACCGCAACATCGCAAGATTGCAATGCAGTGATCGAAACGCCGCCAGACTTGCTGGATGAGTATGGATCAACGATCAACTCGAGGCCACCATACATCCCGACCAATAGCTGGCTGAAATCGCCAAAGTAAAGGTCGCCGGCTGTTGCCTGGTTGGACACGATTGCATTGTAACCGTTCATCAAACCACCATCGGCAACGAAACGGCCAGAGCCGCTGTCAACCGCTGTAGTTTTCAGAGCGCCATACATACCCGCCGGCAAGATGTAGGCCAGGGAACCGGCGAGTGCGTTGTCTTCTGCAACCGCTGTTTCCATTGCTACAACTTCGGCGAAAGTTGGATTCGCCGCTGCAAACGCTGTTGGTGCGTTGATGCCGGATGTGTTCTTGATACCTGTTGGCTGACCAGAGGAACCAGAACCCGCCAATGCGCCGAGATCGATCGCAGATGCGATTGACTGTGTAAGGTCATCGCGGATCAATGTCTCGATGTCCATTGACGATTGGTGCATCATGTTGCGTGTGACATCTGTTGTCGCACCAACGGTTTTCATCGACATTGTAACCGAGCCGAGTGTTGGCTCACTTTCTGTCGCTGCATTGCCCTCGGTTGCGATCCAGTTTGCGGTTGATGCGGCTGTTTTCTTAGGAATAACAACATCACCTTGCAGACCGGACAACATACGCGCACCCGCTGCCATAACGCTTGAGGCGTTGCGCAGAACGTCGATGAAATCACCAGTGCGCAAATCCTCGGCAATCAATGCCGCATCATCGGTTGTGTTGATGTCACGCTGGCTCCACTGGCGCAGAACGTCACCTGGGATCATCAAACCGCGTGTTTCGCGGCCAAGTTTGCGCTGTGCCTCGGCGGATGCCTCGAACTCAAACTGTGCTGCGCGTTGCGCGTTGATGTCTGTCGGATTCGCCATTGCGCGGATCGCGTTGATGAGAGAGAACCGGCGAACCTCTTTGACTTCCATTCCGATTTCATCGGCTGTTGTCAAAGGTTGATCGGCCGTTGCAACTGCCAACATTCCGCGAAATTGCTCAACAGATAGACCGTTTTTGATGGCCTGGTCTGCAAGATCACGTTTGTTTTTAGCTGCACCCAACTCGAGGATGTCAGTGACGGTTTTGGCGTATTCTGCGCGAACGTTCGCCTCAACCGCTTGGATGTCTTGATCGGACATTTTAGTTTCCTTTCTTTCGGCTTTTGCCGGAATAGGGTTTACGGTTTGCTCGATTTCAGCATTGCGATTCGTCCCAACCGAGTCATCAGCCGGAATCGAAACAATACTTGCCTCGAAAGGTTTCCACGAACGAACGCGATAGGTGTTCCCACCTTCCGCTCTTTCGTCGCGTTCCATACGTCCGATTTGGTATCCAATAGAAACATTTTTGCGAATACCATCGCGAACGTCATCGTAAACCTCGGAACCAAGTTGGCCCTTGCTGAACCGAACCGTCGCGCGGAGTCGCCGCGCCGAGGAATCGAGGTTTACAGATTCGATGACCCCGATTTGTCTCTCGGGATCGTGATCGAGCAACAAAGGTGCGTTGCCCGAGTTTAAGAATGAAAGATCAATGGATCGATCGTTGTGATCCAGGATTTCGATGCCAAATGACCGATCGACCGGTGCCTCGCTGGAAACCGAGATCGACATCCGCCGATCATCCTCGGAATCCATTTCCGCATCCATACGCATCGCCAACTTGCGGGTTTCCATTTCCGCCGGCGCTTTGCGTTCTTCCTCGACATGGCCACCGTTCTCGGCTTCGATCTCGACATCGACCTCGGCCTCAACTTCTGGCATTTCTTCGGATTTGCCAAACTCGACGATATATGAATCATCGGTTTCGGTCACGTTCTTGATGTGACGTTGTTCATCCATTTTTCGTTCCTCATCTTGACCTTTTGTCGATTCCGGATGCCCTTCCGGTAAAAGATCGGTGTCGTGTTTGCCGCCTTGAAACCTGCCATTTCTCAAACAGAATAGCAGAGAATTGACCCGAGCAATAGCCCATTGTTCCGGTGATGCCACCCCAGGCCGAACTGAGCCTGGATTTGTCTTATATGCGCCAATGCCTCGAAAGTAACATTCGGACAACATTCCGAGGGTTGCGCGGGTTGTCGGATCATCGCCGTGATCGGCGTTGTGTTCCTCGATCTTGTTCTCGAGGGTCTTTCTTGCGGTGTCGCTCAAATCCTCGATCGCTCGATCTTTCTTGCCCTCGAGCTTTTTGACCAATTCAAGAACAACATCTTTCATTTGTTGTTCGCCCAGGTTGCCAATTACACCCCATTTGATTTGGGCAATCACGCCGCCAACATTCGACAAATTCGGCTCGAGGTCGCCGCCGGCGAATTGCTCTCCATCGCCGAAATGTCTCGCGGCCCAGGCTTCACGCTCTTTGATCCAATCCAAAACGCCCTCGGTTTCGGAACCTTCCCTGGCTCGACCCCAAAGAACAAAAGCATCATTCCCGCGAATATTCCCGCCGGCTTGCCAGACATCCGGATTGAACTCTTTGATGTTCTCGGCAAAGTCTCGATCGAATTGCGGATATTCAGAGTTCCGCAAAGAAATCTTGAGATCGTCGCCTTTTTTCGGGAAATCAGTCGCCATCGCCATCGCCCTCCGGCTCTTCCATCGCCGGCATGAACTTCATCGGCCCATATCCTGACTGACCGCCGCCGAATGGTTGGAAAGCAATGTCAATCCCGCGATCGTCGGCCATCTGTTTCTCGAGAACGATTTGATCCATCACATCCTCGATGTCACGGCCATATTGGTTGGCAACATCCTGCATCGAAAGGATGCCAGAGTTTAGACCGATGACCGATGCGTTCATTTCGCGTTGTGGATCGACCCACGCAAAACCCCGCGCTCTGAACTCAACATTGTCGGCGAATTTATCAAACCGAGTTGGTGGGATAGGAATTGCGCCATTATCCATCGCGGCCATCAACCAGGCTCGGAAAACCGGCTGAACAAAATGCTCGATCATGAAATCATGCAAAACCTTGTAGAAATCACGATCCTCGAGTGCGCCCTGGCGGATCGAGGAATATGAGGTTTGCGTCAAATCATTCGAGATCGAGGCATAAGAAACGCCAAGCGCCGATGCAATGCCTCGCAAAATCGCCTTTTCAAAGTCGGCGAAATTGTTCGATCCGGTGGATGGGTCGAATGTCTTGAAATCCTGACCAGGTGCAAGTTGATGGAATGTGCCTGGATTGGCCTCGATGATCGGCGTGTAAGAGTTCTCGATGTCATCGCCAACGAACTCATCGCCGCTCGGTGACACAAAGAACCCCATCTTTGAGGCTGACACCCTCTCAGCGACCAGGACAGCCTCTCTCATGCCGTTAAGTTGCTTCAGAGGTGCAACCGCTGCCGCCATCCAAGGAACGCCCCTGGTTTGCTGTGCGCGGTCTGGCGCGTAAATGTGCAACATCTTTTCCGCCGGAATGCGAGTGCGCTTTTTCGCCAGGGTTGTTGCATACTCCGCATCGCCAGGGTGAGAGGCCAAAAGGTGATAAGCAACCGGACGGTGGAACTGATCGATCTCAACGCCCATGCGGATTTTGTTGCCATTGGGCAGGTCTTCGTTTTGATCCTCATCGAGCAAATCAACCTCGAGGAACTCGATCGCAAAGTTGAATTGATTGCCTGGATAAGTAACCAACCGAACCAACAACTCACCATCACGCGCCAATGCTTCCGCTGCGAACCTTTGAGCATCTTTCCAGGAATACCGGCCATCGACTGTGCAAATACCCTTGCGCGTCCATGCCTTGAATGCGTTCTCGATGATCGAATTGCCAGGTGAATCAAAAGAACCATCGGCGTTTTTGGCCTTAACCTGGACGCTGACACCCTTATCGCCGATCACATTGGTTTTCATTAGGCTTAAAAACCGCCGCGCATATTCATCATTCCTGGCCAAATCTCGGCATCGATGTCGAATTGATTTAAGCGCCGGCCGGATTTCCGCATCCGCCGATCGGCTCGATGCCACAAAATCTGAAAAGAGCCGCCCCGTTTGAGCGGCCTTATATGAACGGCGGTTATTCGGTTTCGCGTCTCTCTTTAAGAAATCAAAAACACCCATCTCTAAAACCTCGCCTTGATCGTTGCGCCGGTCGTTTTGCCTCGTCGCACACGTTCTTTTCTTTTTTCCATCGCCAATTCAGACCGATAGTAATCTCGCCACCTCAAAAGATCATCAATCGACAACTTGACCAGGGAACGACCGTTGATTGAATAATTTGAAACATCCGCATCGGCTCGGTTTTGCAAAACAGATTCAATCTTATCAACCATGATTTCAGCATGGGTTCTCGGGTCGGTGTTGTTGACATCAAGATCGACAATCGCCTCGAATGTCCCGCGCTCGAGGACGATCCGCTCCGAATCCGAATTGCGAACGATCTCGAGTTGCCAATGATAATATCCAGGATTGAAATCCGCCGATGTAGCAGAATCGGCAGAGAACAAATAATCATCGCCGGACGCTGTGCCGGTGAGTTGAATTTCGCTTGCCCCGCCGCCAGTTATCCTGGCGATATATGTCGCGGTGTATAGATTATTTGGGTAATCGGTTCCGAGATCGGTGCGTTTCCATTGAATGAAATCACCGACAACAATTTCGAGCGGTTCCGTTGTCGGTGCATTTGCGGCATCAAATAAATTCGCCATCGGTCATCATCTCCAAGAGTTCACAAATCCGCCGCCTGGCCTCGGCATTGGCTTCTGTGATGGCCGCACCGCTTTGGCCGGTGCAACCTCTGCCTTTTCATCCGGTTCATCGTCTTGCATTGCCGCCCGTGCGAAACGATTTGCCAAACTGTTCAAGTTGAGATTCATGATCCCCAACGCTGCTATTGCATAGACGCGGCAATCAAGAGCCTCATTTCGAGGACGGGTTTGCACCCATTCTCGCCTCTTATAACCCTTTTTGAACCGAGTGACCATCTTTTCCGCCGTTAGCTGCGCAAAATACTCATCACCTCGACCCTGGGGAAAATGACAATACCCTGGCCCTGGCTCTTTGATCTTTAATCTCGAATACACCAATTCCTTAATTCCATCGACCCCCACGGGAAACAGTCTAACAGATTGCCGGTTATTTTTCGAGGGTTTTCCGACCTGCGGTTTACCTTCTCCGCCAACGCCTTTGATGGCAAAGACCCTGCGCCCCTCTCGAGGCTTTACAAACGTATAAACCGCGTTCGTGTGATGGCCCCCTGAGTCAATACACGCGCATCGAATCGGCATCTCAACGCCTCGAGGGTGATCCCAGGTTTCCGCCAACACCGCATCAAGTTGGCCCCAAACCTGGGGTGATGATGGGTCGCCATATAAAACCCGATAATCCAATGACCAGGTTTCCTGATCTCGCCCATGTCCGACGATCTCGATCTCGAGGCGATCGTCCTGGGTGTCGATGCCGGCGGTGATGAGAACGCATTCATCTGGCAAAAACTCTTTGTCGAACGAATTTTTTCCTGGGATGTCATCCTCATCGACGCCATCGCCTTGAACTTCGAACGTCTCGCCCAAATAAGTATTCGTCCAAACCTTGAGCATTTCCGGCAATTTCTTCGCCTTCAAGAAATCTCGAACCGCTTCCTCGAGTGTGATCCAGGGTGAATAAATGCCCGAAATCTGGAAACCGGCAATGCCGTGAAAGTTCTGGCTTGCTTCCCAATAGCCATTCCGAACCGCCTTATTCTTTTCCGCGTCCGACCAGAAAACCCCGCATCCATTGCAAACATAACCGGCGGTTTCTGGCCGATCTTTCTGCCATTGCACATTTTTCCACTCTAAAATCTGCGCCTCATCGCAATGAGGACATCGAGCGAAATATTGTCTTTGGTCGCTGGCCAAATATCTTTCCTCGATGATCGATGAACCTTTGTTGGTTGGCGTCGAGACCATCAAGATTTTGCGGTTCCAGAATGTCGCCGATCGTTTCCTGGCAAGTTCGATCGGGTCGCCTTCCGATCCAGAGGATGCCGGAAATCGATCTGTCTCATCGAGCAAAACAATTCGGATCGGCCTCGATGCAAGTTGCGCCGGCGAATTTGCGCCGATCATAGATATTCGACCACCAGGGAAATTCTTTTGCAGTGTTGTGTTGCCACTATCCCGCGATCGAGGGTCTTTCACTTTCCCCTTGAGGCACGGCGTGTCACGCAACATCGGTGCCAATCGGTCTTTCGAAAATGTCTCGGCCATACCCTTTTGGCCGGTCGGCTGGACAACCAGGATCGGCGCGGGATCGTGCGCAACGTGGAAACCAATCACGTTCAACAGAACCTCGGTTTTCCCTAGCTGCGCCCCCGCCTGGACAACGATCTCGGTGACGCTGGGATCACTGGCCGCATCCATGATGCCCCGCAAATACTCGGTGCGCTCAGTGTACCATCGACCAGGTGCCGCCGATGCCTCACTGGATAGACGCCTTTCGAGGTCGGCCCACTGGCTTACGCTTTGTCGGGGTGGCGGCTTTAGGGTTGCGATCGCGTTTCTCGCCGCTTCCCTCATCGCTTCCACCATCATCGGGTGCGACTTCGATTTGTGGGTCATAAGATGTCAATTCCTCCAGGCAATCGATCACCGTTTTGTCGATGATCTCTTTTATTTCACTCGCGTCTTTTAGATCGACCAACATCGGCGCAAGGATGGTCGGCATCGATAACAACTTGGATTTCATGTTCGCCAGGACATCCGCCCAAACGTGTTGAACATCCGAGGCCGAAACATATTCCCGCCGCGCCTTGGCCAAATCCATTTCCGCCAATGCGGTTTCGACCTGCAACTTTCGAACCCTGGCGGTCTCATAACTAGGCGATGCCATCGATCTCCCTCACTTTTATATTTCTGAACTATAATATCGCCGGCGCGTTGCATTTTTGCAAGCCCGTTATTTTCAAGGTCGGCCCTATTGCCTTGGATTTTTTGAAATTCTGTGCCTGAGAAACTATCGGGGTCGCGCGTTACCCGCAAATCTTGCGGGTTGAAAGTACCTTTGGCCACCCCCCATCGATGGCTGGTTAGAATGTTGTCTTGAGAACTTTTTTCATTCTCGCGTTGAAGTTCCGGCGAAATGCGAGAGGAAATTGAGTGCGAAACGAGAGCGCGGAATCCTCGTAGAACTTGTAGGTCTTCCGGATGGTGGCTGTTGGCTCCATCAGGTACATGATTTCGATCGGGTATCTGGCCTTACCCTTACGCCTTGCAATTACGTCCTGCCCGTTGACCTTAGTCCGGAAGGCTTTTTTTTGATCGAGTACGGCGGTGGGTCTTAAACTTTTTCTGATCCCTCGGCCCGTTCTCTTAGGCTCCACCGTTGTTCGACCAGGGATGCCGATGTTGCTACCGTTGACCGGTCTTTTCGTCCCACCGGTGGCATGGCGTTGCATATAGGGTTTGGATGTTCTGTCAAAAATTACAATTTCTTTTCTGCGCTCGACGCCTTTCTTTAACGCCGCGCCAGATTGGAACTTGACGGGTGATCCGGTTCCCAGGGATGTCGTCACCTTGGTGAATTGCTTTTGGCGCGAGGTGAATGCCCTGCCATAAGTTTGCTTCCGCAATTTGCTTTGCGCCTTCACGCCGGTGTCGAGCAAAGAGTTTCGAACGATTAGCGGGAACTCTTTTTTCTCGATAGCGTTCATCGATCTCTTGAACCGCCTCATGTCAGACTTTATCGAAACGCGCATGGCCACCCCTCAGAAATAATTGTCGCGGGTGAGGCATACCCCCCCACCCCCGTTTTTATTTATCACAGATCGGCATCGTTTCCAAATGCCTCCTCTGCCGCGAGTGCCAGGTATCCGATGCCATCGACGTATGAATCGAGTTTCGGCTTGTGGCGGTTCCTGGCAATCTTCGCCAACGCAAACATCTCTGCCGCCTGGTACGCCTTCACCTCGACGCCCAGGTATGCGGTGAACATCATCGCCATCGCTTCGAATGTGCTGTCACCATACTGATCTCGCCGATCGCCGTTGATGAGGTCTTTCGCCTCTGCGATCACCTGATCTCTGATCTGTTTTTCCATCTGATTTACTCCTACAAAAATTTCCTAGACTACAACTACAAACCCCTAAAGGGGATTTGTAGTTTTTGTAGTTGTCTACAAATAACTACAAATGACTACAAAAACTACAGATTACAGAGGTTAAGTGTTTGATTTCATTTGATATGCGCATTTGTAGTTTATCCAACCATTCCTTCCTTTGCTACAATCCACAAAAACCCCTCATTTCGCGCCATATATCCCGACTTCACCATCGATTTCACCGCTCCCGAATAGGCTGAATCGGGGTTGGATTTGTCGCTCAATTTGCCCTTGGCGTGTTTCTTTAGATCGGCCTCGGGGATACACCAGAACGCGCCAGGTGCCGGCCAACCGGTGCCACCAGGGTTTGCCATTCCAACGCCATCGCCGCGCAACTGTTTGAACGCCTCGATCACCGCGATCTGGTTGTCGCCACCTGGCCGCGATCGTTTGAGGTCATCAACATCGGCCTGATCCGCGATCTCGATGAACGCGGTTGTCACCGGATCGCCATCCTCATCCTCGCCGAGTTCCATCACGCCCAGGGTAAACCCGAGGGGTGGCTTTGGCTCCATGTCGCGCTGTTTGGTTGTCTTGACCAACTTCAACCCGCCATCGGCCAATTCCAGTTCGATCTCGGTGTCTGACGCCGCTCTGAGGCTCGAATGGCCCCTTGCCCCCGCTGCGGTGTCTTTGCCGCTGTGGTGGACGATCATGATGTGTGCGCCGGTTAGATCGCGCAACACATCGAGGTTGCCAATGAACCTGGTCATATCTTCTGGCCCGTTCTCATTGCCGCCGGCCATTGCCCTCGAGAGGGTATCAACGACGATCATCGCGATCTCGCCTGATTTGGCGGTGATCTCTTTTATCAATTCGGACAACGCCGGCAAATCCACCTCGGCCCTCAATAGGTCGATCGGTGATGGCCTGATATACAATGGCGCATCATCGACGCCCTTTTTCTGTCTCAGCGCATAAACGCGGTTTCTGAACGCCTGACCGCCTTCTGTGGCCAGGTATAGCACCGGCCCACCTCGAACGCGGCAATCGTTCCATTCTTGGCTTGCTGCGACTGCAAACGCCATGTCCAGGCAAAAGAATGATTTTCCCACGTTTGATGGGCCGTAAACAACCGACATCTGAGATTTGCCGAGCCAACCTTTGATCAAATAAGAGGATTTCAAAACCGGCGTTGCATCTGCTAAGGTAAAAATGCGGTGCAGTTTGAACTGGTCTCCAGACCCATTGACAACTGTCATGCCGCTGGCCTCACCAGGCGCGTTTCCTCCCGATCCGCTTGGTGAGGTTTCATTAAGAGGCTCACCTTCCCAGGAACCCATGATTGGCTTTAGAACTTGCGCGGCTGTCGGCCTGGCGGGATTTATTTCCTCTCCGTATTTTCTAACCGCATCGACGAAATCGCCGTTGTGTTCGTAATGAGCAAAGAGGTCGAACGCATCGCCGGCGCAATATCCCTCTTTCCCTCGGCCCAGGCCATTGTTTGCATCGGATGCCGAGAGGCTGACCCAATATTCGCCGAAATCTTTTGTGGCGAATGATCCGCTCGATTGATAGCGCGATCGATACTGATCGGATTGTCCGAGCCTGGCGTATTGATACCGCTCGAGCAACTCGGCCACCGTGTGACGCTCATTGAACGCATCAACAACGCTTTCGGTGTCCTGGTTCCCGAATGGGTCTTTGCGCTCCTCTGCGCGTTTCTTTGCCGCCTCTAAAGCGGCTTTCTCGCGTTCCTGGTCGGCCAGGATGTTTTGATATTCGCGCTCGGCCACATCGGACGTTTCCCAAACGAACGCGGTTGGCCCTTTGTGCATTTCGTATTCGTAAAAATACGGGATCGCCGCCGCGTTGCGTTTATCCATCGGGATGTTTGGCAAATAGATCGGTTGGCCTGGCCTGGTCAAAGCGCGATCGCATTCGATGTTTTTCTCGCCCATCATATCAAACAACGCGCGTTGAATTTCATTGTATCGACCGCCAGGAACATTGGCGCGAACGGGAATGATGAAACGCCACTTTTTATTCTCGGCGGTTGATCCCGATGTTGAGTAAATCAGGAAATATACGTCACCGCATATCGCCAGGATCGCGTTCATTATCTCGGCTTTTGTGTGATTGCCGGTGTCGATGTCGCCGGCGAGTGCAACGTATTGCCCCGCTTCACGCTGTCGATCGTGTGACCTGGCGTCAAAATCCCGATAAGTTGAGAAAATCGCCCATTGCGATTGATCTTTTGGCTTGCTCGATGGTTCTCTGACCAACCGTGCAACGTCTTTCAATTCGAGGTTTTGATACGTTTCGCCTGTTTTGATCTTTGTATCATATGCCCCAAATCCGGTTAAAAATGTTTTTTCCATGCTTTTCACCTCTATTTGGTGAGGCCCAATTTGACGCTTGACTTCGATGAAATCAACCCCGAATATAGCCGAGCAATATAAATCCCATATATTGCGTGTGAATAGAAAAGGAATACAAATGCTAGTATCACAAACATCCGGCGATTATGAACTCGCCCCTGTCGGCGTATATCGCGCCGTTTGCACCCGCCTTTTGAACATGGGCATCCAGGAAACGAACTATGGTGACAAACATCAAATTCACCTGGCGTTCGAGATCGATGAGAATATGGCGGATGGCCGGCCATTCTTAATGATGCAGAATTACACGGTTTCGCTGAATGAAAAGGCCAGGCTCCGCAAAGACCTCGAGGCATGGCGCGGCCGTGCATTTACCGCCGAGGAACTTGGCGGGTTCGATCTCAAAAGTGTTTTGGGTAAACCTTTGCAAATCTCGGTGGTTCACTCTGAGGATGGCAAATACGCAAACATCGGCGCGATGATGCCATTGGGTCGAGGTCAACAACCTTTGGCCCCTTCCGGCGATATTCTCTATATCAACTCGCTGCCCGAGGATAACAATTCGTTCGAGTTGCTTTCCGAGCGGATGAAAGATCGGGTTGAGGCCGGTTTGAAACGCTTTGCCGCTCAGATGGCCCCGATGTCGGTTCATCCTGATCCGATGCCCTCTGCCCCCGCTCCGGTGACTGCGCAGAACTTCCAGGCTCCACCATCACCCCCAGCACCGGCTGACCTGGACGATGAGATTCCATTTTAGATTTGCGGCTTGAATCTTGAATGGACGAACCCCGAGGTTTTAATTGCCTCGGGGTTTTTTTATTTGCCTTTGAATGATTCCTCGATCGCCAGATCGACCAGGTATTCGGCGACCGATTCATATTTGCCCTCGAGGGTTTTGTTGATGACAAACTCCCAAACGTCAGGTGTCGCGCTCTTAGAAATACATGAACCGATCGATCCAATCGCCAATCGCATCGGGTGAGTTAGTTTTGCAAATTCATTCATCACCAATCGACCGCCATGAACCGCTTGTGGATTTCCCGAACGCGCATCACATCATCCTGGCAATATTCGGCGATTTTGCCGTGTTCGCCATTGCGCCAGGCATCGGCAACCATCGACCCATCGAACCCGTCTTTGCCCTTGATCCCCATGATGTCGCATAATTCATCGAGCGCGACTGTTTTTCCGCCACCGGCCCACATTATCATCGTGTCCTTGA
>ENA-OUOG01002330-OUOG01002330.1-marine-metagenome-genome-assembly--contig:-NODE-2330-length-19917-cov-5.380444_pt1 | contig 19917 bp, 18 predicted proteins | sample MGYA00248635_ERZ508505 | MGnify/ENA primary metagenome ERZ508505 (study PRJEB26176, sample SAMN06267871) | marine metagenome | isolation source: Saanich Inlet, British Columbia, Canada | place: Pacific...
AAGCCTGTCGTGATTTGTGGCCGACTGTGACCACGGAGAACCTGTTTGAATTGACTGACTATCAGTTGTACAAGGACGAGTTTCTTAAGCTATTTGGATTTGGTGTGACGGGAGTTGACTATACAGTTGATGTAAACCCTGAAGTTAGCTTCAACCCGATCGAAATATAATTTCATGCTTCATCTTTGTCGATTGAGTTAACGCCCTAAAAATACTAAATTGGCGGCATATCTTATTGCTATGAATTTTATTGTACGCCTTGTTATTTCAGCGGTTGCTGTAGTTTTAACTAGCTATTTGCTTTCACCCCACGTGAGGGTCGATAGTTTTTTCAGCGCGCTCGTAGTGGCGGCATTCATCGGTCTAATGAATGTGACCATCAAACCGCTATTAATAATCCTTACGATTCCTATTACTGTGCTTACGTTTGGCCTCTTTTTGTTGGTCATAAACGCGCTGGTAATTGGCTGGGTGGGCTCTATTGTTTCTGGATTCGCTGTAAACGGATTTTGGTGGGCTTTGCTCTTTAGCTTAATTCTTTCGGCGGTAACCAGTATTTTGGAGGGATTGTCGGGTTACAATGGCAAGGAACCCACCAACCGCAACTATTAAATTCCGCGTTCTTTTTTAATGGCTTCATACGCCTTTTGAACCGACTGAAATTTTTCTTTCGCTCCTTCTCGGAGCGATTCATCTAGGTGTTGTAGTTTGTCTGGATGGTACTTCATAGCCATTTTGCGATAGGCTTTTTTGACTTCTTCATTCGTAGCCTTCGGCTCGATTTCTAATATAGTGTAGTACTTATCGGCCTGCTCGTAAAACATGGCCTTGATCGAGTTTAAGTCGCGCAGATTGATGTTTAAGTAATGCCCGATTTTCTCAATTTCGCGGACTTCACTTTCCGCCACATGTCCGTCTGCTTTGGCTATGCCGTATAAAAAATGGATCAATTGTAGTCTAGAGGGGTGATCCATATGGTGTTGGATCTGCAGACATACTTGCCGGGTACTTAAATCACCTTTATCTATGACTCCTTTAAACAGCCGGAAGCTTTGATTGGCGCGTTCCGTTCCAAACATGCGCACAAAATGCTGACGCACGAAATCTAATTCTTTCTGATCGACCCGACCATCCGCTTTAATCACGATAGCGGAAAGCACCAATAAACTCACTTCAAAATCTCCTGATTGAGTGCCTGTGGCGCCCGACGATACTCTCGACCGGTAGAATTCTTCGGCCTGTCCTTTATTGTCGAAAAAGTTGCCAATGGCAAAGCCCAAAATAGCGCCAATAGGTCCGCCCAAGGCCCATCCTAATCCGCCCCCAATCCACTTACTGAAATTCCCCATTTTCTATATTATGTTTTTGCGAAAGCCTTTAGATTACAATTTCTACGCCAAGCAATGAATTCGAACCGCTAAATTCGACGATAAAGATCAACTACTTTGAAGTGATCGCCCTCAGGATTTTCACAAGAAGCTACTATTTACAGGTGTTTCCTATTTATTCCCATAGAATTCAACGATAATGAATTTACCTGTTAGACGTTAGATACGGCGACTCGTTTTGCTGCCATGTTGGCATTTAATAGGCGGATAGGCCCCGGATATTATGCTTGTTTTCTGGTAAAAACGGGGTTCATAGGTGCGCTCAACGATTCATTGAATGAGTATCCATCTTCATTAAACTCCAGAAGTCCTTCCATCGTGTCAATTCGTTGCGTGGTGATATAGCGAGCCATTGTACCCCGCGCTTTCTTGGCGAAAAAGCTAATCATTTTGAACTGACCATTTTTCCAATCTTTGAATTCTGGTGTAATAACCTCCGCATTCAAAACTTTTTTATCTACCGCTTTCCAGTATTCTTGACTGGCGAGGTTGACGACAGTTTTAGAACTTTGCTTTTCTAAATCTCGATTGAGCGATTCTGCAATTTTTGATCCCCAAAACTGATAGAGGTTGTTAGGGCGTCCTACTTTCAAAGCCGTTCCCATTTCGAGTCGATAGGGCATCATGTTATCTAAAGGTCGAAGAATTCCGTACAGCCCACTAAGAATGCGCAGATGCTCTTGAGCGTATTGGAGGTCTTCATTTTCGAGTTGATTGTGAACATCGAAACCGAGATACACATCGCCTTTAAATGCGAATATGGCTGGTCGGGTTTCTTCTGGTATAAAGGGAACTTGCCATTGTTGATTGCGCTCTACATTCAACGCTGCAAGGTCCTTGCTTAGATTCATTAGCTTGGCAAGTTGCCCAACGGACTTCTTTTTGAGTCGGGCCGCTATCTTTTCGGATTCCACTAAAAATTGAGGTTCGGTAGCTTCTGAATACCAAATGGGTGTATCGTAATCGAGCGTCTTGGCCGGAGAAAGAAGGAGTAGCATAAGGTTACTTTTTTAATAGAACACCGAAAAGAGCCGATGGTTTATTCGTCAGAGAATTGAACGAGTAATCGACGGTAAGCGGAGAAAAGCTTCGATTTAGAAATGAATCCGACATAAATTCCGTCGCGGAGCACGGGAAGGTTCCAGGCGCCAGAAGTTTTGAACTTTTCCATGATCGTTCCCATGGGGTCGTTGAAGTCGATCCGCGCGGGCGGATTGTGCATGAGTTCGGCCACGGTAATTTCATCATACATATCTCGATCGAACATAATATGTCTGATATTGTCGAGCAAGAGTACTCCTTCGAGTTCTTCTTTCTCGTTGAGTACAGGAAAAATATTTCTCTGACTTTTAGCGACCACTTTAACCAATTCGCCGAGGGTGTTATCGGCATTTAGCGAAATAAAATTTGTTTCGAGCACTTTGGTTATTTGCAGTCGGCTTAAAACGACTTGATCTTTGTTATGGGTAAGGAGTTCGCCCCGCTTCGCTAATTGTTGGGTATAGATTGAATGAGGCATATAAGCTTTTGTTAACGTAAAGCTCAAGGTTGAAACAATCATCAGCGGAACAAAAAGCTGATAGCCACCGGTAAGTTCGGCAATTAAGAAGATTGCCGTTAGGGGTGCGTGCAAAACTCCGGCCATAAGGCCGGCCATACCTACAAGGGTAAAATGAACCATTGAAATTTCAGCATCGAACATGCGTGCAATGCGCGCAAATAAATAGCCCATGGTACTTCCCATAAAAAGTGTGGGAGAGAATATTCCACCTACGCCGCCGGCATTCCAAGTGACGGAGGTGGCGACAATTTTGAGCATCATGATTAAGAAAAGCATGATGATGATGGCATCGGACTCTTCTACAAACCAGTAAAAGAGGGAATCGCGAAAAAGGATCGATTCGTTTCCGACCAGGAGTCCGTTAATTACGTCAAATCCTTCACCATATAGGCTGGGAAAAAAGAAAACTAAAACGCCTAGGATGAATCCGCCCACGGCGACTCGGGTCCACATTGATTTTACATTCTCGAACCTCGCTTGGGTCCAAAAGAATACTTTTTCGACATAAATAGAAACGCCCGCACTAATGATGGCCAGTACAATGTAATACGGGATATGGCTGAACTCAAAGCTGTCGGTTACACGGGTTGGAATAATGTAATCGGCTCCGGTAAAAAAGTAAGACGTAAGAACGGCCATTACCGAAGCAATGAGCAAGGGAACAAGCGAGCTAAAGGTGAGATCGAGCATGAAAACCTCAATGGCAAAAATGACGGCGGCAATAGGTGCTTTGAAAATAGCGGCCATGGTTCCGGCGGCGGCACAGCCAATGAGGAGAATACGCTGGCGGTAGTTGAGGTGCATCAACTGGGCGAAATTTGAACCCAGAGCGGCTCCGGTCGAAACGGTCGGACCCTCGAGTCCGGCCGAACCTCCGAAACCTACGGTGATCGAACTGGCCACCAAAGACGCGAACATCTGATAGCGCCGCATGATGCCATTCCGTTTTGAGATCGTCTGCAGTACCGTGGGGATCCCGTGGCTAACCGGTTGTTTTACGATGTATTTTATGAAAAAGAACGAAAGGAATAGCCCTAATGCGGGAAAGACAAAATAAGCGGCCACGTAATAGTCGCTTATGATTCCTTTCGTGATTACGGATTCGATAAGGTGAACCGAATTCTTGATGGTAACCGCCGCGAGTCCGGATAGGATACCCACTATAGCGCTGGCTATTAAAATGAACTGGCGTTGAGGAATATGACGAACGCGCCAAAGGATAAACCGGCCCAGAAGGCTTGTGCGCGTTGGCGACATTTACTTGAGCGCTAGTTTCAAATGAAGTTCACTTAATTGATCCTCATCGAGTGTTGCCGGTGCGTCAATCATAATGTCTCGACCCGAGTTGTTTTTCGGGAAAGCGATGTAGTCGCGAATGCTTTCAGATCCGCCGAAAAGGGCTACCAGTCTGTCGAACCCGAAGGCGATTCCCCCGTGCGGTGGAGCGCCATATTCAAAGGCGTTCATCAAGAATCCAAATTGCTTTTGAGCTTCTTCGTCGCTAAATCCGAGCAGGTCGAACATGCGTTTTTGAAGGTTGCGATCGTGAATACGAATCGATCCACCGCCTATTTCGTTACCGTTTAGGGTAAGATCGTATGCATTGGCGCGTACGGCACCCGGATCGGTATCGATTTTATCCATGTCCTCGGGCTTTGGGCTGGTAAATGGATGGTGCATGGCGTGGTAACGATTCGTTTCTTCGTCCCATTCGAGGAGCGGAAAATCGGTTACCCACAAAGGTTGAAAATGATCGGGCTTGCGAAGACCGAGTTGTTCGGCCATTTCGAGGCGCAGTTCATTTAATGCCTTGCGCGTTTTATTTGCGTCGCCGGCCAATACGAGTACGAGGTCGCCCTCACGGGCCGATGTGCGCTCTGCCCAGGCGGCGAGATCTTCTTGACTGAAGAACTTGTCAACGCTTGATTTGTAGCTGCCGTCTGTATTGCACTTGACATAGACCATTCCGTTCATTCCGATTTGTGGTCGTTTGACCCACTCGGTCAGAGCGTCAATTTGCTTTCTCGAGTACTCTGCACAACCGGGAACTGCGATTCCCACGATGAGTTCTTGGCTGTTGAAAACGCCAAAACCTTTGTTTTGAGCTAAGTCGTTTAATTCGCCAAATTCCATTCCAAAACGGATATCCGGTTTGTCGGATCCGAAGCGTTTCATGGCTTCGTCGTAGCTCATTCTGGGTACGCTATCGATTTCGATATCGAGCACTACTTTGAAGAGGTGGCGTACCAGCCCTTCGAAAGTGTTGAGAATATCTTCTTGCTCAACGAAGGCCATTTCGCAATCGATTTGGGTGAATTCGGGCTGTCTATCGGCCCGGAGATCTTCGTCGCGGAAACACTTTACAATTTGGTAGTAGCGATCCATTCCGGCCACCATCAAAAGTTGTTTGAAGGTTTGTGGCGATTGTGGAAGAGCGTAAAATTCACCTTCATTCATACGTGAGGGCACGACGAAGTCGCGCGCCCCTTCCGGGGTCGATTTAATGAGGTAGGGAGTTTCGACTTCAACAAAAAGTTGGCTGTCGAGGTATTTGCGGGTTTCCATGGCAACGCGATGGCGTAGAAGTAGGTTTTCGCGAACGGGGGCGCGGCGAATATCGAGATAGCGATATTTCATGCGGAGCTCGTCGCCGCCATCGGTTTCTTTTTCAATGGTAAAGGGAGGAGTTTTCGCCCCGTTTAAAATAGTGAGTTCGGTGACTTCAATTTCTATTTCACCCGTGTCCATATTGGCGTTCTTCGAGCTTCGCTCGATCACGTTACCTTTCACTTGAATGACATATTCGCGCTGTAGTTGGCGCGCTTGTGCAAGCAGATCGGCATTGGTTTCTTCGTTGAAGGCCAACTGGGTTAAGCCGTAGCGATCGCGAAGATCGATGAAGGTCATTCCACCGAGTTCGCGTGATTTTTGTACCCATCCACTTAAAACGACTGATTCGCCGATATTATCCGCCCGAAGGGCGCCACAAGTATGCGTTCTGAACATGTTTTGCCTAAATTTAAGGCCGCAAAATTACAAAACGACAAGGGTATACCCTACTATAGCCCGCGGAAACTCAAACTAAGAAGAGCCTTATGCTGACCCCATTTTCTGATGAGCACTTTATGAAGGAAGCCTTAAAAGAAGCCCAACGAGCTTTTGAGCGCGATGAGGTTCCGGTAGGAGCGGTGGTAGTAGTGAATCAGCGGGTTATTGCTCGAGCGCATAATTTAACGGAAACCTTGAATGATGTTACGGCCCATGCCGAGATGCAGGCCATTACTTCAGCAGCCGATTATTTGGGAGGTAAGTATCTCAACGAATGCACCTTGTATGTGACCTTGGAGCCCTGTGTTATGTGTGCTGGGGCATTGTTTTGGTCTCAAGTGAAGCGCGTAGTTTTCGGGGCTTACGATAAAAAGAGAGGCTATCAATCAGAGGGCGCCCGCCTTCACCCTAAAACGGAATTAGTGGGCGGAATTATGGCCGATGAATGCGGTTCGTTGATGACCGAGTTTTTTCAATCCAAAAGGATTTAGGTTCCACCGGTTTCAAGTGTTACAAGTGTGTCACCAGTTACAAGTGTGTCACCAGTTTCAAGTGTTACAAGTGTGTCGCTAGTTTCAAGTGTTTCACGAATCTGTCAATATTCAGCAGTTCGGGTCAAACTCTGAACTCTGAACTCTGAACTCTGAACTCTGAACTCTGAACTCTGAACTCTGAACTCTGAACTCTGAACTCATTAGTAAACCTTTTCCCCTTATCTTTGTACTCTTATTTTTCAAACACGACTTAAAAGAATAATATATGTATCCAGAAGATTTAATTGCGCCCATGCGGCACGACCTCTCAGGAAACGGATTTACTGAATTAAAATCTGCTGAAGAAGTAGACTCTGTTGTGAAGCAAGAAGGAACCACTTTAGTGGTTATTAATTCGGTTTGTGGCTGTGCTGCCGCAAATGCTCGCCCAGCCGCAAAAATGGCCGCGGGTTATGCAAAACGCCCAGATCGATTAACAACAGCCTTTGCCGGCAACGATGTGGAAGCGGTTAATCGCGCTCGTGCGTTAATGGCCCCTTACCCACCGAGTTCACCAAGTATCGCCCTGTTCAAAGATGGAAACTTAGTGCATATGGTAGAGCGTCATCATATCGAAGGCCGCCCTGCTGAAATGATTGCTGAGAACCTGACCATGGCTTTCGACGAATATTGTTAAAACAGACTTTACCGTTTTCAAAGTCCTGTTCGCATAGCGTGCAGGGCTTTTTTTTGTTAATTAGCGCCCTATGAAAAGACTAGTATTCCTTTTTTCGATCCTTATTAACTCATTGGCCTTCGGCCAGATGTCCGATTCCCTCTTCCTCAGTTCTATTTACCAAGAAGCACTAGTAGAAGGAGAAGCGTATGAAAACCTACGTTCTCTTTGTAAAGATGTAGGGGCTCGACTTACGGGTTCTGCCGAAGCTGAGATGGCCGTGTATTGGGGAGAGCGCGTTTTAAATACCTACGGTCTCGACAGCGTATATCTTCAGCGGATTGAAGTACCCCATTGGGAACGGGGGACGAAAGAAGCTGGATGGATTGTCGACGATTCCGGTGCTATTTATCCCATTCACCTTTCCGCATTGGGAGGTTCAGTGGGTACGGACGGACTCCTAAGCGGAGAATTAGTGATTGCTCGCGATATGGATCATTTAAAGTCGATGAGCAAAGCCGACGTTGAGGGTAAAACGGTTTTTGTAAACCAAGCCTTCAATCAGGGTTTACTGAATACCTTTTCAGCCTATAGCGGCTGTTGGTCGATGCGTGGATATGGAGCGGTTGAAGCCGCTAAATTAGGAGCAAAAGCGATTATTATTCGCTCTTTGGCAAGTCATATTGATCCATTCCCGCATACGGGATCCATGTACTACGTCGATTCTGTACAACGAATTCCAGCTGCTGCTATTTCTACGGAGGATGCGGAGCATATAGTGGCCTTAGCCGAGAATGGTTCATTGAGCCTACGGCTCGAAATGGACTGCCGGTTTTATGGAAATGTACCTTCATACAATGTGATTGGCGAACTACACGGACGGCAAAAAAGTAAAGTCGTCACTTTTGGTGGACATCTAGATTCGTGGGATTTAGGAGAAGGCGCTCATGACGACGGCGCTGGAATTGCCCATTCGATGGAAGCGATCCGAATATTAAAAGAGTTGGAATACGAGCCTGAATACACCCTTCGAGTCGTTCTTTTCATGAACGAAGAGAACGGAAACATGGGCGGAAAAACTTATGCGTCTTGGGTTAACGAAAGAGGTGAGGAGCATATCGCTGCATTGGAAAGCGACGCGGGTGGTGGTATTCCGATGGGTTTTGGAATTGTAGGCGATAAAAAACAAGTGAAATTTGTGCGCCAGTTCAGAGACCTCTATTACCCTTTTGGAATTTATACCCTCGACCCAGGTTACGGCGGGGTCGATATTGGCCCACTTAAAGATTATTTCCCCGGAATGCTTCAATTGGGATTACGGCCGAATTCACAAGAGTATTTTAAGTATCATCACAGCGATAACGACGTGTTTGAGAACGTCGATAAGCGAGAACTTGAAATGGGTTGCGCAGCCTTTTGCAGTATGATTTACTTAGTGGATAAGCACTATCGTCCTTGATAGGATAAGTGTGGATTTATATCCCGAGGACCACCTGGTTCCCAATTGAATACTCTTTTTCAAATTCAGTTGCCGGCTCAGTTTGCGGCGGGCAAAGCGAGTACCATGTCGCGACCGAGTGTGAGTCCGTCTACGTGACCTGAGAGTTCGCCATTGCTTGTTCGCACGTGCAAGTGCATATTCGTGGTGTGGTGAGTAAAAATGGCGTGATGATGTCTTGAGTAAAAGCCGAGTATTTCGACTTCTTGCGTACTTATCTGGCCGTTGAGGCCAGAATGAATATGCTTTTCATGCGAATGAACGGAGTCGCCTTCTGGCCAGTTGATCACGTGCCAGTCGAAGGATTCGGCCACGCCAGTGAGCAAAAATGGAAAAGGTTCTTCTACGTTTATGCCTTGCGATATTGCCGCAGTTTCAATGTAGGCTTCCAGTTCGGAATAACTAGAAATGGAATCGGGGATATCCTGGGAATCCCATTTTTCCACAGCAGCTGACACAAGCAAGGTGGCATTTCGATCGAACGTGGCCTTTATTTCCAGCGCTTCATTGTTAACAGAGGAGATATATGGTTCGCTGTTCAGAATTAGAATTTCACCTTTTAAGTTTTCTAGTGCGCCCAATGCATAGAAGTTTTCAGTGTCCTTAAAAAGGTTCAAGTCCGCCTTTGCAGAAAGGTCTCCCTTATGCATCATATTTCTTAGTGCCCCTGCGTGTTCTACCTTAAAGCTATAATTAGGGTCGCTTTGTATGCAAGCGCTCAGGCATAAAAGAGAAATAATAAGGACTACAGATTTCATTTTTTGGAAATTTTATTACTTGATTCTTCTCAAGTGCACCTGGCGAATTTGTTAGGAGTTACTTTGTTTCACCTTCTTTTATGACGCCGTGAGTAGATGTTTGTCTGGAATATCAACTGCCTTCAATCTTGTTCAGTTACCCTCAACTAAAAACTCTGAACTAAAAACTCTGAACTAAACAGTCACTTCTTTCCACGCTTCAAGACCTTCGGTACTTTGATGTAGTCTGTGTCTTTTTGCGGGGCGTTTTTTAGCGCTTGTTCTTGCGTGTATGGGTCTTGAACTTCATCTTTTCGAAGTACGTTGGTGTCTTCGTTCACATACTTCAACGGTTTCACGTCACTCACATCGAGTTCGCTCAACTTATCGACAAAGGACAAAATTTTATCCATGTCGTCGGTCATTTTCTCCACGGCTGAATCGTTTAGTTCGAGTCGCGACAAATGCGCCAAATGAAGTACTTCTTCTTTACTTATTCTCTTCTTTTCCATCGACATTGTATTCGCGTAAGGTTTGAGCCATTATTTGATATGCATCCCGCTGCAAGCGGTCGATATCTTTTTCGCTATTCACATACATCGGCGGATGAACCACACATCGCAAAGTTCCCGGGCGACCCGCCGACCATTCTTCCGGGAATTTTTCTTTGTTATCTACAAAGGTAATGGGAATGATTGGATATCCCGACTCTGCCGCGATTCGGAATGCTCCCGGTTTAAAGGAAACTAAACGCCACGACGGATCGGGAATACCGCCTTCCGGGTAAATACAGATCCCAAAGCCTTCATCCATTTTTTTCTTTGCTCGCAAATACACCTCGCGGCGCGATCGAGGGCTCGATCGATCGACGAGAATATTCGTTCGTTTATAGAAGTAACCGAACAACGGGAATTTCGCCAATTCTTTTTTCCCAATAAACAACCAAGTTCCTTTGGCAATAGCCAAAGTGGTCATGATATCTATTTCAGAAGCGTGATTTGCAATGATGATCGACGGCTGCTTCCAGTTAATTTGATCTAGATATTTAACTTTTAAGCGAAAACCCATCAGCACCAAAACCATTTTGCCCCAAAAACGAGCAAAATAAAAGAAGGGCTTGTGCCACTCCTCACGGAGCGATAACACCAGTATAAACGGGAATAGAACCAGTATGGCCAATGCAATTACCACGTAATACCAAACCCGCCAAATGATCCTTAAAATTTTCACGCGGCTAAATTAGGGCGAATTTATGAAGCAGTGCTCCATTTCCCTTTTGGCTTTACTATTTTTACGGCCACAAACAAATGATATGGCGCGCATTTTAACAGGAGTTCAAGCAACAGGAATTCCGCACCTTGGAAATATTTTAGGAGCTATTGAGCCTGCGGTTACACTTTCAAAAGACGAAAAGAACGACACGTTTCTTTTTATTGCGAATATGCATTCACTTACGGCCATTCGCGATGCCACGCTTGTGCGTGAAAACACCTACAGTGTTGCGGCGGCTTATTTGGCTTTTGGTTACGATACTAATCGCAATACCTTTTATCGTCAAAGCGACGTTCCCGAAGTAACCGAATTGATGTGGTATTTGAACTGTTGGACTCCTTTTCCGATGTTGCAGAATGCACATTCGTTTAAGGACAAATCGGCCCGATTGAACCAGGTAAATGCCGGACTTTTCACCTATCCCGTTTTAATGGCCGCAGACATTTTGCTCTATGACGCCCATTACGTGCCCGTGGGAAAGGATCAGCAACAACACCTCGAAATGACCCGCGATATGGCGGGTAGCTTCAATCATGAATACGGCGAAATACTCGTCTTGCCGGAGGCAAAAATTAGCGAGGAAGTAATGGTAGTGCCCGGTACGGATGGCCAGAAAATGAGCAAGTCCTACAACAACTACATCAACCTATTTCAAGCGGATAAGCCACTCCGTAAACAAGTGATGGGCATTGTTACGGATAGTTTGGCGCTCGAAGAGCCTAAAGATCCCGACACGTGTAATGTTGTCGCCTTGTACAGACTCGTTGCCACCCCAGCGCAGGTTTCTGAAATGGAATCCAATTATCGTGCGGGCGGATTCGGCTATGGTCACGCCAAGCAAGCCTTATTCGAAGTTTTGGTCGAAAAGTACAAAGAGCCAAGAGCCGTATATACGGAGCTAATGAACAACAAAGAGGAACTCGACCGCCAATTAGCCGTGGGTGCCGAAAAAGCGAGGGCGGTTGCCCAAGCCACCTTAAGTCGTGTGCGCGAAGCCGTGGGGATGGATTAAAACCGTGCGCCGACTCCCAAACGAATTTGTAAAACACCAGCATTTAAACTTCGCTCGGTCTCATTATCGAATTCGGTTTGCGGAAGAGGAACTGGTAATTCACTGTCTTCAACATTTACGGTAAAAGACTCGGTATAATCCAAATTAGTCAAGAGGTAACTCGTTTCAGCCCTAAAGGTGATAAACTCATTCAAGGTGAATACAAGTGCCAAGTTTCCGCCATAAGTAAAGGCCGTGGTCGAAACAGGATCATTTACGGCTGTATAGGGTAAAGAATAGGGGAAATCAATAGGTAGGGGCGATAAGTCAACCGTTCCGTTAATTGCGCCGCTTCCATCAAGACTAGGTTCGGTAATCTGAAGCATCCCGCCTTGAATTCCAAGGTGGATATCCATAAAATCAAGAGGGAGACGAGCGGTTGGTCCTACGACGAAATAAAAGGCATTAAAGGACGAAGGGTCCGACATGAAGGTTATTTCTTCAAGACCCGGAATGTCTTCTAATTCGTCAAAACTGAACCCTTGGAAACGTTGATCGAAATCCGCGCTCAAAAAATTAACTCCAACCCGCGCGTCAATTCCCCAGTTTGGATGAGGGTAAAAACCGTACATAAGTTCGCCATTATAACCGTTGCTCGCCTGAGTGCCTTCAGACTCATTCTTATTGCTCAAATCAGACTGCGCAAATCCCAATCCCGTGCCCAGCGTAATGAAATGCTGTGCCTTAAAACTCTTTTTCTTTGGAGACTTTGAGCGGGTCGATTTAGTGCTTTCAACTTTCTGCTTTTGGAAGTATTCAATTCGACCGTCTTCGTATTCAATGCGCAAGATTTGATCTTTTGCCAATCGCACCTTAGGCCCGTCGGGCTGTGTTTGACGGAAAAAGACTACTTCATCAGAAGTGATTTCAAGCACCTCGCCGAATATTTTTTCGTCGTTGTTTAAGAGAATTAAATCCTGCGCAGATAGGCTCATTCCGACAAGAATTAGACAAAGAGCAAATACATTTTTCATAGGTTCAGTTTTACGCTTACGGTTTTTTATTTTTTTCAACTAACGCTACTTCCAGGCTTCACTTGGCCCTCCGGGCCGATGGCTACTAGTGCCCCATTGGCATCTTCGGCCATCAATATCATTCCTTGAGATTCCACACCTCGGATTTTACGAGGAGCCAAATTCAAGACAACCACCACTTGTTTGCCAATTAAAGCCGCCGGCTCAAAAAATTCGGCAATACCGGATACCACCGTTCGCTGATCCACTCCCGTATCCACTTTTATCTTGAGCAATTTCGAGGTCTTCGGCACTTTTTCCGCTTCCAAAACCGTGGCAACACGCAAATCAAGCTTCGTGAAATCGTCAAACTCAATATTCTCTTTTGCCGGAATAGCCTCTGCTGATTCGAGGGCATTGGCTTCCTTGGTAGCTGCTAATTTGTCCATCTGCGCTTGAATAACGTCGTCTTCAATTTTGTCGAATAGCAATTCGGCTTTTCCAATTTGGTGTCCTTTAGGAAGCATTGGTGCTGCTTTCACGTCGGCCCATTTGATTTCGCCCATGTTCAACATCTTCCGCAATTTGGCTGCGGTAAAGGGTAAAAAAGGTTCCGCTACTACTGCTAGAGCTCCGGCCACTTGAAGGGCCACATGCATCACTACTTCGGTTCTTTTTGCGTCTGTTTTGATTAATTTCCACGGCTCTTGATCGGCCAAGTATTTGTTTCCAGCGCGCGCCAAGCCCATCATTTCATTAAGCGCATCGCGGAATTTGAACTTGTCTAAGGAGGCGCCAATTACTTCGGGGCGCTCCATTAAAAAGCGAACCATATCATTATCTTCATCGGTTAAATCACTCAATTCGCACGGGGGCAAGTTGCCGTCATAGTACTTGTTCGTCAATACCACTACTCGGTTAATGAAGTTTCCGAAAATGGCAACGAGCTCTGAATTATTGCGTGTTTGAAAATCTTTCCAGGTAAAATCATTGTCCTTTGCTTCCGGTGCGTTGGCTGCCAAAGCGTAGCGCAATACATCTTGTTTATCAGGAAATTCTTCTAAATATTCGTGCAGCCACACTGCCCAATTCCGCGATGTTGAAATTTTGTTTCCTTCCAAGTTCAAGAATTCATTGGAGGGAACGTGCGTCGGCAAAATGTAATCACCGTGCGCTTTTAAAATGGCGGGGAAAATGATGCAGTGAAAGACAATATTGTCTTTGCCTATGAAATGAATGAGCTCCGATTCTTCGTCTTGCCAGTAGCTTTTCCAACCGTCTGGGTTCCCTTTTTTCTCAAAATACTCTTTGGTTGCCGAAACATAGCCAATGGGCGCGTCGAACCAAACGTAAAGCACCTTTCCTTCTCCGCCTGCGGCGGGAACGGGAATTCCCCAATCTAAATCTCTCGTGATGGCACGTGGCGCTAAACCTTGATCGAGCCAGCTTTTGCACTGTCCAAAAACATTTGGGCGCCAGATGCCTTTTTTGGTCTCAATCCATTGATTCAAAAAAGTCTCTTGGTATTTGTCGAGTGGCAAGTACCAGTGCTTCGTTTCCTTTTTGATTGGTGCATTTCCCGAGAGTCGCGACTTTGGATTCTTGAGGTCTTCTGGACTTAAACTGGTTCCGCAGTTCTCGCATTGATCGCCATATGCTTCTTCGAAGCTACAGTTTGGGCAAGTGCCCATAATGTAGCGATCCGCTAAAAATTGCTGCTCCTGCTCGTCGAAATACTGCTCCGAACTTTGAACTACAAACTCACCCTTCTTGTCCATGTCTTGAAAAAACGACTGGGCGGTTTCTCGATGAACATCCGAACTCGTTCGTGAGTAATGGTCAAAAGAGATTCCGAATTTTTCGAACGAGTCTTTAATTAGTTCGTGGTAACGATTTACCACCTCTTGGGGGCTTACGCCATCTTTTTTAGCCCTGAGAGTAATAGCTACTCCGTGCTCGTCTGAGCCGCAAATATGAAGCACCTCTTCGTCCTGGAGTCGCTTGTACCGAGTATATATATCAGCTGGGATGTAAACACCGGCCAAATGGCCAATATGAACGGGCCCATTTGCATAGGGTAGGGCAGAAGTAACTGTATAGCGCTTGCTCATGAAGGTCTTTTGTTAAGCCACAAAAATAAGTTTTTCAAATCTCTTGGGGTCCACCTCGCCAGGCATCTTCAATATGCTTGATTCGATAGTTTTGAGCGTTACCAACCACCAGTAATAAATCGCAGCGTAATTCTGCTTCCATTTCCTTTTGCTCCATCCAAATTTCCGCGGCATCCAAAAGTCGATGCGCTTGCGCATCACGCATAAATTCATCACCATCAACGGGTTCCGCTCTGGTTTTTACCTCCACAACAACAAGTTCTTCACCGTGTTGTGCTAAAATATCGATTTCACCTTCTCCACCGCGCCAATTTCGCTCGTGAATACGATAGCCTAATTGGGCTAAATAGTTTGCGGCTTTATCTTCACCCCAGCGGCCAAATTCGTGTGCTTTGCTCATATCGGAAAGGTTAATAGAGTTTGGTCTTCTCGGACTTTCAGCTCAACCCGCACCCCAAAGCGTAGCGGTCGATTGTCGTCAACGTGCCCCGCGGGAAATCCAAAGGCTACCGGGTAGTCCTTGCCTTCGGTGAATTCCTTTATTATTTCAATGGCTTGCTTGCCAAACGGGACTTTATTGTCATTCATGTCGGTCATTCCACCCACAATGAGTCCGGCAATTTCGTCGAGCCACCCTCCTCGCTGCAAGTTCATCATCATTCGATCGATGTGATACAAGTATTCATCGAGGTCCTCAATGAAGAGTATTTTTCCTTTTACATCAATGTCGGCTGGTGTTCCTCGGAGCGAATAAAGAACGCTGAGGTTTCCGCCCGTTAGGGCGCCTTGAGTATCGCCTAAATGATTAAATGGATGGCGGTCGCACTGAATTTCGCTGAGTTCACCAAAGAGCGTTTTGCGCACGTCTTCCAAACATTCGGCGCTGTTCTCGGGGAATCCGAGGGGCATAGGGGCATGAATCGATTCCATATTCAAATGGGTGTGAATATGATTGTGAAGAGCGGTTACATCGCTGTATCCAAGCACCCATTTCGGTTTATTCTTGAGGAAATTCCAATCAATATGATCAATGACCCGAACACTCCCGTATCCGCCACGAGCGCAATAAATCGCCTTTACATGCGGATCTTCCATCATCCATTGTAAATCGGTGGCGCGCTCCTGATCTGTTCCACTGAATTGGTGATATTCCTTGTGCAAATGAGGCCCTATTTTAATTTTCAGGCCCCATTGTTCAAAGAGCTCCAATGCCGGCTGCAACTCGGTAGGAGTCAGTTTCCGGGCGGTAGAAACAATTCCCAGGGTGTCGCCAGGTTTTAAAAACGGAGGTGTCAAGAATTTTGAAGACACAAGTGCGCGGGTTTATTCGGTTGTTCTTTAAAACCTCAAGGTCGGAAGAATCTTTGACACTTGGTTGTTCTTCCCCCTCGGTCAAAAGCTAGCTCAAGAGGTAGCGCAGAATTTTCGGGGTGCTTTGCGGTCAGACTCCTATCTTAGGCATCTTAAATTGGAAAAATGAAAAAATTCACCGCTCTTTTATTTTTAATTTTTGGCCTTGTATATTTCGTAGATGGCCAAACGAAGCGACCGCTTAATGCCGACGATTATGGGACTTGGGAGCGCGTAAGCTCTCGGTCACTTTCTCCCGACGGGCGTTGGGCCTATTTTGTTGTGGGTGTGCCTAAAGGCGATTCGCGAATCGAACTTCACGAACTGGATGGCACCGGAAAACATATTGTTCCGAGAGGAACAGATGCCGAATTTTCGTTTGATGGCAACTACTTTTTGTGTCTCATTGAACCTCAATACGACACCATTAGAGCTCTTGAACTCGATGAGGTTGATGAAGAGGAACACCCAAAAGACAGCCTCTTAATTATCAACCTTCAGGACGGTTCCATGGAGAAAATAGCACGAGTAAAGAGCTATCAAATGCCGGAGGAAGCGGCCAATGTTTTGACGATCCAACTTGAAAAACCCGAGCCGCTAGAACCCGATACGACGGAAGAGGTAGGCGAAAAACTTGAAGAAGATTCCGCCGCCGTTGAGGTAGCCGAGGAATTGCCCGACCCGTCGGAGCGCCCGGGTTATGAACTTGTTGTGCGATCCTTTGATGGTTCTACTACCGATACGCTCCTTCAGACCACCGATTATACTTTGGTCGATTTTGGAGCTTTTGTTTACTATCAAACGGAAACGGAAGATACGCTTCATGACGATGGATTGTACGTTTTTGACGTTTCTAAACGCGCGGCAACCATCATTGATACTACCCGCGAAGACTATGTGTTTTTCGAGCCCAACAGAACTGGAAACCAAATGATGTACGTGGCCACGGACGATAGTTCGGAAGCAGATATTCAATACTATTCGGCCTATTTGTACGAAAAAGGAAAAACAAAATTGGTAGCTGATACGGCTACTCCCGGCCTCCCGGCCGGATGGGGCGTTAGTGAAAATGAACGGCCCGCTTTTATGGACGACGACCGATTCATGTTCATTGGCGTAGCCCCTTTGCCAAAAGTATACGAAGAGGATTCCACGAAACTAAAAAGCGAAAAGGTGAATGTCGATATCTGGTCATGGAACGACCCAGACATACAGCCGTTCCAGTTGAATAATGCTTCGTCTGATAAAAAGAAAAGTTACACCGCACGAGTACTTCCAAAGGGTGACGGACTTTTATTGCTGGAGAATGAAAAAATTCCCTCGTTCCGACTCGACCCCGAAGCAGAACACAATGTTGTTTTAGCCTCCTCTGAAGAGCCCTATCGCAAAATGCACAGTTTTGCCTACCCTTGGATTGAAGATTATTATGCCATTGATTTGAAATCCGGAGATACACGACTTGTGGCTGAAGGAGTTGGTTTTGGCGCTGAACTTTCCACCACAGGAAACTATGTAGCCTATTTCTCCCAACGCGATAGCTGCTGGCACGTGTACGACCGAATTGCAAGCCGCGATTTAAATGTAACTCAAGAAATCGACGCGGCTTTTTACGATGAGGAAGATGATCATCCGGCCGCTCCGTACCCATATGGATCCGTCGGCTGGAGCGAAAAGGATAAGCGCTTTTATATTTACGACCGCTACGATATCTGGGCGGTGGATCCGACGGGGAAAGAAGATCCTGTGAATATAACTGCTGGAATCGGAAGAGCAAATAATGTTCGCTACCGTTACTATTCAATGAACCCGGAAGAAACCTTCTGCCCGAAGGGCGAATGGCTGCTTACAACCTTTAACAACGAAACAAAACAAGAGGGCTATGCACGATTAAATAATCTTGGTGAAGAGCCTACAATGCTCGTTCAAGATGATAAGTACTTCGGTTGGGCACGATCTACAGAAAAGAGCAACCGAGCTCTTGTAACGGTAGAAGATTTTCAGAATCCGGCCGATATGTACTGGACAGAAGGAGATTTTAATGACCTCAAAAAACTGAGTTCTATTAATCCGCAACAAAGCGAAATCAAATGGGGAACTTCGGAATTGACTTCTTGGACCTCCAATCACGGAGAGGAGTTACAAGGGATTATTTACAAGCCGGAAGACTTTGATCCTGCGAAAAAGTATCCCATGATCGTATATTTCTACGAGCGCTATAGCGATGATGTAAACCGCTACTATACGCCTGGGCCTAGCCGTTCCATTGTGAATTTTAGCTACCTGGTCAGTAACGACTACGTTGTTTTTGTTCCGGATATCGTCTACCGCGACGGATACCCTGGGCCAAGCAGTTACGATTGTGTCATTCCCGGTGTGCAGCACATGATCAATCAAGGTTATGTCGATGCAAAGCGAATCGGAATTCAAGGCCAAAGTTGGGGTGGTTACCAAACGGCTTATTTAGTGACGCAAACGGATTTATTCGCAGCGGGTTTTGCCGGAGCACCAGTAAGTAACATGACTTCCGCCTACGGCGGGATTCGCTGGGGAAGTGGTTTGAGCCGACAGTTTCAATACGAACGTACCCAGAGTCGAATTGGAGGAACCCTTTGGGATTATCCAGAGCGCTACATTGAAAACTCGCCCGTGTTTTTTGCGGACCGAATCAACACGCCCATGCTCATTATGCACAACGATGAAGACGGGGCGGTGCCTTGGTATCAGGGAATTGAGTATTTCATGGCCTTGCGCCGATTAAATAAGCCGGCGTGGATGCTCGTTTATAACGGTGAAGCGCACAACTTGCGCAAATGGCATAACCGAATGGATTTAGATCAAAGGATGTATCAATTCTTTGATCATTACCTGAAAGATGCGCCAGCTCCTGTATGGATGACCGATGGTGTACCCGCCAAAGTGAAGGGTAAGGAATACGGATTCGAATTAAGCGAATAAGCGCAAATTTTGGATCATTTAGTACTCTTTGTAAAGAACCCGATACTCGGCTCTGTAAAAACGCGATTGGCAGAATCCGTGGGCGATGAGGAGGCTTTAATCGTTTATGTAAAGCTGTTGAAGCATACGCGCGATGTCGCATTGAAAGTAGATACTCAACGGTACGTTTACTACAATAAGCACGTGGTTCAAACAGACCAGTGGCTTTCGGCTGATTTCAGCAAAAGAGTACAAAAAGGGACTGATTTAGGAGCCCGAATGAATGAAGCTTTTCGAACTCAATTTGATGAAGGAGCCCGCAAAGTCGTGCTCATTGGATCCGATTGCTACGACCTAGAACCGGGTCATTTGAAAGCGGCGTTTAAAAGTTTAGATAAAAGCGACTTTGTTGTAGGTCCGGCCGAAGACGGCGGCTACTACCTAATTGGCATGAGGCAACCAGCGGAATTCGTGTTCGATGGCATTCAATGGAGTACGAATACGGTGTTCGATGAAACGCGTAAAGCTATTTTGTCGCGCGGTTTTTCGCTCGATATTTTGGAGGAACTTTCGGACATCGACAACCTAGAAGATTTAAAGAAATACCCAGAATTATATTAGAAATAATGACCATTGAACAGAAAGTAGAAGAGGCGCTGAATTATTTAAAAGGCCGTGGTGTTGAAAATCCGGAAGTAGGCATTGTTCTCGGTACCGGTTTGGGCAAATTCATTGATCACATGGAGGTGCAGCTTGAAATTCCGTACAGTGACATTCCGCATTTTCCAGAAGCTACGGTGGAGTTTCATTCGGGTAAATTGGTTTTCGGCCTCGCGGCCGGAAAGCGCATTTTAGCCATGAGTGG
>ENA-OUOG01002331-OUOG01002331.1-marine-metagenome-genome-assembly--contig:-NODE-2331-length-19900-cov-3.597336_pt1 | contig 19900 bp, 17 predicted proteins | sample MGYA00248635_ERZ508505 | MGnify/ENA primary metagenome ERZ508505 (study PRJEB26176, sample SAMN06267871) | marine metagenome | isolation source: Saanich Inlet, British Columbia, Canada | place: Pacific...
AAATAGTGCGTGTAACCAAGGTCCCGCAGCCACTCAGCTATCTGATCGCTGTATTTCACCGTGACGAACCCAACAGCGACCAAATCAATCTACTTAACATTTCGTCGCTAAAGCTCTTACTAGACGGCTCACCATAACCCCAGCCTGCATGCACTACCAAATCAGCCTGCCCAAAAAAATCGCTAACATATGAATGCATATCATCAACATAAAGGCTGAAAATATCCGGCGCGAGCCAGCCTTTAGCTTTAGCAGTAGCCAGTTTATTTCCATAGCTCGAAACGATTTCACTCCCCGCGATTTCGAGCTGAGTGATTGACTGTCTTTCTAAAATAATTTGAATTGAAGATGTGTCACGACTACTAAGAATCTTAAAATTCTGGGGCCTTTTTTCGATAAGTGGCTTTATTGAAGAAAAAAAGCGATAAGGTTTAATGTGATTTAGAATACTCGGACTATTTTGTAAGCTCTGTCTTGCACTAAAAAAGGAGTGAGCGAAGTCCAGATCCTCAGCATCTGCTTTTGTTTTTACTCCACCACCGGAGATGTATAGCTTTCTGAGTTGCCAAGCTTCAGCCAAAGATGCTCGATAGACCTCAAACTCCTCACAAGAGACGTCATTTCTCAGCGAGCTATCCAGACTGGACAGATGCTGACATATTTCATAGACCTCCCACTGCGTGTCAAACAGGACACCATCGAAGTCCAAAATAAAGAGAGGGTCCATAAATTTATGCCTTAGAACTGCTCTTAAGTTTAATCATTACGCCCTCGACTTACCAAAATATTTTTGAAAGGTATTTTTTTTCACAATCCATCCTAGACTAGCTCACACGTATTGCACTCTCGACCACGCCATCTTGTATAAATACCTTTTTAGCCACCACAGCCTTCCTTGTTTCCAGGAAATCCAGCAATTATGTAAGGCAACGTCGGTCCAAAACAGCCCCTAAGTGTGTTCACTCACGCCGCCACCTATTGCGATATACAAACCTTTTCTCCTGGCTTGGTGGCGACACTCATGACGATAACTGTGATGGTCGAACACACAACCTATTCAATTTCTACGGAGCCTGACAAATCGCTACGGCCAATTGTCATTTCGAACAATAAAAATTTTTGATCTAAAATTTCATCAATATTTCCTTTAGCGCCCTATGTATCAATATCGATATCTAAATTTTTTAATGACCTACCATATACTACCTGGACTTCTGCCTTATAAATGCACGAGCTGTATCACAAACATAATCAAGATGGCGATGATTTAAGTGCGGGTAAATACCAAGCCAAAAAGTTTCATGCATGATGGCGTCTGTATTTTTCAAATCGCCAACCACGCGGTATTCGTGCGTCTTGAAATATGGCTGCCTCAGCAAATTCCCCCCAAAGAGGAGACGAGTACCGATTTTGCGCTCATCAAAATAACGCAGGAGTTCAAGTCGAGACACACCGGATTCAGGGCGTAAAGTAATCGGGAAACCAAACCATGATGGATCTGAATTCATAGTGGCTTCAGGTAAAATGAAAACATCGACTAGGTCACTTAGCTGTTCTTTAAGGTAAGCAAAGTTAGTCTTGCGTTGGGCAATAAAGCTATCCAGTTTATCGAGTTGCGCCAATCCACAAGCCGCCTGCATATCGGTAATCTTTAGGTTATAACCCGTATGCGAATACGTGTACTTGTGATCGTAACCATCTGGAAGCGATCCACCCAGTTTTCTGGCCGTCCAGCAGAATCTATTGTTGCACGTATTGTCCTGTCCGGGCGCACAATAACAATCGCGTCCCCAGTCTCGAAACGACTCCGCAATTCGCCTGAGCCTACCATTGTTGGTAAATACGGCGCCACCTTCTCCCATGGTAATATGATGCGCTGGATAAAAGCTTAACGTAGCGATATCGCCGAAAGTGCCCACGAGTTGGCCTTTATAAGTAGAACCAAGCGCATCACAGCAATCTTCTATGAGCCAAAGATCGTACTTCTTGCAGAGCTGAGTGACAGCGTCGAGGTTGAAAGGATTGCCTAGCGCGTGCGCCAGCATGATGGCCTTGGTCTTAGATGTAATCGCATCTTCAAGGCACATAATATCAATATTGTATGTACTGAGCTCGACATCTACGAAAACAGGTACCGCACCAAACTGCAGGATCGGATTCACAGTAGTCGGAAAACCCGCAGCAACACTAATCACTTCGTCACCAGGCTGGATCGCTCGAGCACCTAACTTGGGGCTCGTGAGCGTATTAAACGCTATGAGATTGGCAGAAGAACCTGAGTTGACAGTCATAAGATGCTTCACCCCGAGGAACTTGCCAAGGCGTAGCTCAAACATCTCGTTAAAACGGCCGGTGGTTAGCCAGCCATCCAAAGAGGCTTCGACCATATTTTTGATTTCAGCCGCGTCAATAACTTTACCCGAAGGAGGGATTGCTGTTATGCCTGCCTCAAATTCTTTTTCTTCAAAGGCAAGATCCGAATATTCCTGTACTAGCGCAGAAATTTCTCCCCGAATTTGATCAGGGGTTCGTTGAAAGTTCATATATATTCTCGTCAATTGATATATTCGATGCTTTGACATCGGACTGATACGCGGCAATCTGCTGTTCACAAAGAGATCGCATATCTGACCCTGAAAGCCAATTTTTATGCCACGCGACAACCTTCTCTAGTGCCTGATCAAGATTCCAAGTCGGCTTCCAACCTAGCTGGCTCTTTGCCTTTGAAATATCAAGCTTTAGACAATTGGCTTCATGTTGATTCTTTCCACTGCTTTGGATCGAAAATGTATTGCTACCCCACTTGCCAGTCACCTTTTCGACAACCCATTGCACCGGCTTAGCATCCTCATCATCAGGCCCAAAGTTCCAAGCGCTAGAATACTTTTGGCGCTCTGCATACAACGCTTCTGCCAACATAAGATAGCCAGAGAGTGGCTCAAGCACATGCTGCCATGGACGAACCGCCCTAGGGCTGCGAATTATAAGGGGCATATCTGCCTCAAGAGCTCTCAAAATATCTGGAATCAAGCGATCAACAGACCAGTCACCCCCACCAATTACATTTCCTGCGCGCGCACTTGCTAGCCCAATTCCAGCTCGCTCAAAGAACGAACAACGATAGGCGCTAGTTACCAATTCAGAGCAGCCTTTGCTACTACTATACGGGTCATATCCGCCCATAGGTTCATTTTCCCTATAGCCCCAAACCCATTCATGGTTCTCGTAGCACTTGTCGGTCGTAACATTAATTAAAACTTTCACTGATCCAGCGCGCCGAGACGCCTCTAGCACATGAATCGTTCCCATGACATTCGTGGCATAGGTTTCGATCGGTTCTTGATAGGAATAAAGAACTAATGGCTGCGCCGCCAGATGAATAACAATTTCTGGTTGGAATTCTTGCATCTGTGCTTTGATAGCAGCAAAGTCGCGGATGTCGACTACTCGATGCTCCATACCTTCAGCGACATGAGCTACATCAAATAAAGCTGGAGTGGTCGACGGTTCGATAGCAATCCCACGCAAAGTAGACCCCATCGATTGCAACCATAGGCTCAGCCAACTCCCCTTAAAACCAGTATGCCCAGTCAGTAAAACGCGCTTACCACGCCAGAAATCTGGGTTGATCCGTTTTTTTGCCAAACTCAATCCCATGTCTTCCAAGGTGCTTTACCGCTGTCCCAATGGGCTTGCAATAGGTTCTTTTCCCGAAGAGTATCCATCGGCATCCAGAACCCCTCATGCTTGTAAGTGAATATTTCACCGGCCGCAGCGAGATTTGTTAATGGCTCTTTTTCAAACACCACGTCAGAACCCTCGCCGATATAATCAAAAATTCCTTTTTTACAAACAAAAAACCCAGCATTTACAAAGGACCCGTCACCCTTTGGCTTTTCCTGAAAACGAGTTATTCTTAAATCCTCATCTATTTCCAAAGCACCAAATCGACCATCTGGTTGAGCAGATGTCATGGTCAACAACTTACCATGGCTCTCGTGAAATTTTAGTGTCGCTTCGATATCAACATTTGCCACCCCGTCCCCATATGTTAAAAAAAAGTCTTCCTCTTTTGTAAATCTTTCAACCTGCTTTATTCTAGCACCGGTCATTGTGTCCCACCCTGTATCTAAGAGTGTAATTTTCCACGGTTCACTAAAGTTGTTATGCGTTTCTATTGCTCCAGTTGCTATATCTATTGTTATATCGCTCATATGAAGGTTGTAATTTACGAAATATTCTTTAATGAAATAGCCTTTATAACCAAGAAGGATAATAAACTCATTGAAGCCAAAATGAGAGTATATTTTCATAATATGCCAAAGTATGGGCTTCTCACCGATTTTAACCATAGGCTTTGGCTTTATTGTTGTTTCCTCGCTCAAACGAGTTCCAAATCCACCTGCTAATATCACCACTTTCATATCTTGGCCCTTATAACAATTGTCTCCTTATCAAGGTCAACAATACTTACGTTCACAAAACCCGCCTTTTTAAGAGCTTTACGATGATCACTCTTGGATCGGAGATAGCCCCATAACTGATAACCTGACTTACTATTAAATGCTTTCATCCAACAATATATAAATTTGCATAGGTATTTTAACGATGATTTGAAATTATAGACAGCTGTGGAAATAATTAAAAAGTCTGTGACACCATAATCAATTATAGATTCCAAAAATTTTTCGTATGACACTTTGTCAAAAACATAATCAATATTATTTGCAAATACGAAGTCAAAACATTCCGCTGAATCCAAACAATCTGGGAAATAGCCATCCAGAGTTAGAATATTAACATTATTTTTTAGCCAACGGGAGGCAGACTTTGAAGGCTCAACAGCCACGATTTTCAAATCGCGATTCTTTTCTGTCAATTTAAGTTCAACGATACCAAGCCCTGAACCAATTGACAAAATTTTAATTTTGCCTTCAACCAAATCAGAAAGGTAGTCAGCTATCTTTTGTTTGTGATGCAACCATTCATCATCCAAACTATTAAAACTACTATGTTTATAAAAAAATTCCTTGTAAAATCGTTCATAGAAATCTTTGTCCGGTATCTTAGATCTACTACGGCCAATAGTCTTGAGCTCGATCCCATGCCATTCGAGTTGATAAAATGGAATCATTTAAATCTCATTTTTTTACATGTTGAACTAAAAAAATTACTGTCATTTATTTAATTTTTCAGGGGTAGCAAAAAGAACTTCTTTTTCTATTCAACTTCGCTTTGACCTCATTCAATTAAAAATTTTTAAATTCTTTGTATCTTGATTCCAGATATAATCGGCGTTTGGTATTTTCCAATTTATACCATAAGTGCGTTCAAGAAATTCGTCATGTTTGATGGGTACATTAACGCTCGTACCATTAAAGTTTATTACCTTTGTTTTAAAAATATTATTTGGATAAGTGCAACCTATTTTAATGTATTTTCTGCGTGCAAATGAGTATAGCTTTTCTCTAATCCTTTTATCCAAAATACAACTGACGATACCGATCATTTGTTTAAAAAAAGTGCTACTGTTTTTCTGTTGCTGCCGATCAAAAATAGTTTTCGCATGATATTCAAAAATTGCATTAATGAACTTTAGTACGCACCCCAAAACAATACCGCTTGGATTTATTGACCATTGAACAAAAGTTTCTGTTTGGCTTTCTGTGTAAAGGCTTATATCGATACTAATATCGTTCCAAACAAATTTCACAGCATCATCGTCTTGGAGGACACTCACGTGCTGAAAACCATTTTTTGTAAAGGTTGATATTAATTTATCTAGTTCTATCTCTGATTTCCAAACACCAAAATCTATATCATCGTCCCATGGAAGAAGTCTGTTTTCTCTAATTATTCCGAGTAAAGTGCCATCAGTTACCCAATAATCAATTTTTAAAGTTTTAATAGCTCTGATAGTTTTAGTTAATGCTAATTCTTTTGTTATCATGTTTGACATATTTACAATCTCTTAAATTGACAACCGCATAAGCCACTAAAAACTATTTTCCTTTGATTTTTTTTCAAAAGCTTTTCACTATTATAATCTTCAACAACATAAAATTTTCTGATAGTCATGCACCCAATTTTCATTGCGTCTTGCATATTCCGAAGAAAATTTACGAACAATTTTTTGTAATCTTAAATCACTCCACCATTCATTAATACTGTTACAACTCACCTTCTCATTAATGAATTTTGCAGCATCAGTATAGGAGCTATGAAAAATGCCAACTTCCGCCATTTCTTTGAAAATGTTCTCTGCTGTATTCGATAGTTTATTAAAAACTGGATTCCACACGACAACAGTGGGCTTGTTAATTGCAAAACACTCCACCAAAGCAGTTGTATTATGATCAATTATCACAAGCGATGCATCTCTAATTTCTTTATAGAAATTTCCTTCTGAAAATTTAATTTCTTTTCCTAAAAATTCTTTTATCCCTAAATCGTACTCATCTGCAGATGGAGCCACCCTTAACCACAATGAATTCTTAGTTTTTGAATTCAATTCTTCGAGCAAATTCCGTATGTTTGAGTAATAATTTAAAATAGAATTTCCTACTGTGGGCAATGACCAATTCCTATTAAAATATCTAGACGGGGCCCAAGTAACATATAATAGCCGTAATTTAATCTTATTGGGATTATGAGTTTTGAGTAATAATTTCGGGTGTGAATATGGTATAATATTTTTATTTTTATTATTTACATTTTCATTCCACCCGAAGGAAATATATACATCAGCGGTATCTAGCTCATAAAATTGCTGCATTGACCACTTGGGTATGCCGTATGCACCCCCATGCTGTGCAATTATAAGTTTTTTGTTTCCTGATAATTGATTTGCAATAGCACATTGCAAAACTTGATTGCTCAAAATTGCATTACAGGAGAGATAGTTAATGTTTTGAAGCTCAATATAATTAGATTGATGCAATAAATATTTAAAATTTTCAACGAACGATAATGGCATGTCCTCCACGATATTGAGTAACAAATATCTTTCGAATGATGTCTTTGGGGAAAATCCGCACAATAACTTTTTATATAATAATTTTCTAGTTTTTCTACATTTGGTAGTGTGTTTAGGAATCAATTTTGGGAAATAAAATATCGGCTTTGTCTTGAATAATGGATTAAGAATCAGCCGCATGAAGTGATGCTTTTTAAAATAAGACCGGTCTACAGCTGAATTTTCTTTTTTTAAAGATAAATAACCAAATAAGGCCTGAAGTAATCTCCCAAACTCTGATTTCAAATAATTTCTTATATCAAAAAATTTATTATTTGAAGCATCATTTTCGTAGCAGTCTATCGCGATAAAATGACTCTTTTTATATAGTTGTTTATTTAAAAATTTTACAATTTTACTATATAGTGAAAGGTTATAATCATCTTCTGTAATTTTTTTATTGAAATCCTCAACATCATACACTTCTAGTGGTTTGTCTCTCAAAATAAATTTATAGTCCTCTAATTCAATTATTGCCTTTTCAATTGTGAGGTATCTTTCTCTTATTACTGGCAAATAAACGTGTAACCACGCCCCATAAAATATTTTCCAAGACCTTTCGTCCCAATTTACAAAGTGGTGGCTATTTAAAATTTTACCAATCGTTAATGTTAAACTTGAGTAAAGCCTGCTAATATATTGATAGTCAGAAAGAAAAAAGTCATAATCATCATAACAATGCTCCAGAATATCCTTTTCCCTAGAATTTATAAGATCATTTTGTGGCAACGCCCATGTACCCAAATACTTCCAATGAGAATCTTTAGGAGCTTGAGATTCGATATTTCTAACCGGTAATATAAACTTTTTAATTTCTTATTCTCCTTTTCTAAAAATTTTTCACCTTAACATAATTGTTTCTTATTTTAGGCGAAAAATTTGTTGGCCATGCGACCTTAGAATTTCCACTAATTCCAAACGCGAACAGCCGAAAAGTAGTTTAGGAAATGTTAGGCAAAAAATAATTATAAACACAAAATATATCAAAATAGAAAATATTAAAGAAGCATCTCCTGGCAATTGGAATGATTGTATCAAGAACTTTGCTGAAAAAGCCGCCGCTATTGGGAATGAAAAAAGGTATATTTGGAACATAAAACGAAATTTCCAAAAAAATTTCTTGGCTATATAATAGTTGGTTACGTTAACAGTAAAAATGTTTATCAACAACATCTTCCATGCAAGCCCAGCAGCACCCATGTCTGAACCAATATAGAAAATATTGCTTGGCGCAATTAATAAAAAGCTAATCGGAAGACCAATAAAAGCAGCTAACACAATTATTACTGCATGCAATTTAGTTTTCTCTGTAGCAAGAAGCAACATTCCATTAATCTGCCCTAGACCTTGATGCGCAGAAAAAATTAGCATAAGTGCTAATGTCGTTTTCCCATGCATATATTCACTTCCTCCCATGATATAGAGAATTTCTTCACACCATGGTAAAAATGCACTCACCAAAACAGCAGAAATAAAATACGCTAGAAAGCTTGTCCGCTCATATATTGATAAAACAAAATTCAAATTTTTTTTCTGATAAGCCTCTGATATTTCCTTCCAAAATATTTTCAATATTGATGCCAACACCAAATTGGTTGTGACCATAATAGTTGTTGCCAAAGCATAATAGCCTTGCTCTGCGCTTCCTCCCCAAATTTGCAGCATAAACCTATCCAGCGCCTCTGCTCCAGTTATTATTATAGAAACTGGAATTAGTGGTTTGCAATATTGCCAGAATTTCCTGACAATTAAAACTGGTTCATCATCGGCTTCTTTAACCGCAACGTACATACGAGCCGCAAGCAAAGTTCCAACTCCCCATTCTAGAATCATCAGCATAAAAATTATTTTCAAATTCAATAAGCTGAGTTTATACAGTGATATGATAAGCACTAAATTTACTAGATTTATGGCAATACCCAGTTTTTGTACGTCAACCGACCTACGGCTGGCTTCTGCCATTTGAGAAGCCGCTTGCCACGCACTATGCTGTATAAACACTGCAATTAGCGCTAAAACAACAATATCATGACTTGCGCCGTCCAAATTACTTAGCCAAAAAGAAGAGGGGACCACAAACGTGATTAGAACAATCAAAACAAACAATTGAAAACTTAACCATAAGATGTAAAGCTTAAAAAAGTATTTGCTCTGCCGTTTTTGTGAAATAAACGTATAAAACGCATGTGGAGTTGAGAATTCAACCAGTGTCTTCATGGCAAGAAAAATGGAAACTAAAAATGCCATCAACCCATATGTTTCCGGGCCCAAATATCTAGCTAAAACCAATGTGGTTAAAAGAACCAAACCTCCACGTAGTAGGTTAAAAAAAAAGGTCCAAGAAATTCTATAAGCTAGGCTATTATGTTTCATTGTCATTTATTATTTGGATTTTCAAAAATTTTTCCATCTGAATATCATTAAATCGATTAGGACCTCTTTTTATATCAAGTAATTTCACAAACGACTCCCTCTACAAAAAAGATTACCGAATATAAAAAAACCTATAAAAGTCATTTTTGCAGACGCAATTACATTTAGATCCTGCCAAATCACTAAGTTTGTGAATGTAATTCGAATTTCTTAAAATACCAATTCGTCGACTGAAACCTCTCAATGTTGATATCTTTTTGGAAACCCTTGAAACAAATCTTCTCGTTTGTGAAATATCATCAATATTTACAGAAGCTATTAATAGAGATTTTTTTAAAGACTTAACTTTTTGGATAAGATCAATAAATTGAGAATCTGATAAATGGTAATCAACTCCCCACATAGTAAGCAAAATACAATCCTTAAAAATATTTAAATCATCTTTAGTAACATCAAATTCAAAAAACGAGCACTTCGAGTGAGAAAATGGCGGTGATATTCTATGTTTATCGAGACTTAATTTATCATTATCGGTTAAATAAAATTCAATTTTTGGGTGAATTTTATTAATCACCCAAGATTGAGAAAATGGAATGCCGCCAATATCACCAATTCTGTTGTAAGCACTAAAATCAAACGAACTGCATAAGTCATTAGCTGACTTAATTTTTTCGGGGCTGTCAAAAATCATTTCAAAATAGTGATTTTTGCTTGGATTGCTGTAGAAAATATTAGTCTTTAGTCTTGTACAATACCAGTCGTCATCGCTGTAAAATCCATCGCCTCTACTTACTGTATTTGGATCATTTGTATATACCGGTATACTGTTAAGTAGTTTGAAGAGCGCTGGCATTTCCACCATTTTTAATCCTTGTGAAAAAAAATTAATAATGCTTTTTAAAAATCATGTTTTTTTAGTACAAATCATATTAAATCTGTATTGCGATTGATTGTAATTATTGACGGCATGAGGGAAAGTCGTGATATCAATCATACTATTTTTTTTTAAAATTAATTCTAGTTTTTTCTTATCAAAATGGAGGTGCTCTAATCCTGCATAATACTGTTCGTAAGCTTGTCTACTTGGAAATGCTGTAAGGCGATCCCTATAATATTCATTCTTGCGAGCTTCATCATTTAGATCTAGAAGAATTAATTTGCCGCCAGAAACGAGTTTTTCAGACCAAATTTGAATTACTTCTTCCACATATGAATGGGAAGGAAAATAAAAAAAAACACTATGAGAAAAAATGCAGTCAAATGATATTTCAGGGAACTGACGAGAGTTCGCTTCTGATTTCACAAATTGACCTTTAGGGAGTATTCTTCTTGCAATTTTTATCAAGTTTTCACTTAGATCGATACCGTAAAGGTTGCCTTGGACAATTTTATTTAATTGGTATAAAAACGCACCGCTGCCACATCCAATTTCTAGAATATTAGAACCACGTTTGGGAGTGGCTTTTTTAACAAAATCTGCAACTAGTAATTGCCACATTTCTTCAGTATAACCACCGCATCTGGAATCAAATCCATCGGCATTTATTAAATCCTGTAAAGTGGTTTGCTTGTCAGCGTTAATTGTTTTATTTTCCCATATTGTCTTCCAATTATTCATGTTTGCCCCCAAGCAAGTTCAATAAAAACTTTCAATTAAAAAGTCATATAAACCCTCCCTTCCCCTATAACATTGAGAAAAAATTTGGATCTGGAATTTTTTAACCCTTTACAATCAAAAACTATATGAATTTGCGCTAAAAAATATTGGAACTTTTAGTTAGGAAGCATAACACCACCTGTTATCTTCTTTGAATTGCTTTTGCTTTTTTATTTATTTAAAATATGTCGAGTTGTTTTTGGTTTTAAAACAACCCCAGATTTATAAATCGTCAATAAAGTATTTTTGTCTAAAGTTTCACCAGTTTGATAGTCAAAAACCTCTAGTCCTTCATCAGCATAATCTAACTTTAAAGCATTTAGATGCTCAAAACCGTATTTCATAGCAATTGCGCGTCTATGATGACCATCAAGAAGAAAATCTTCGCTGCTGACCATCACTGGAGGCCATTTTTTTGGATTTAACCCTAAAGCTTTTTCAACTTCGGGCAGCCGGCTGGAAACAATTTCTTCTGTTGGCTTAAGTTTCTTTGTTTCCACTATTATTAACATCTTTCTTTAAACCTCTCTAAAGCAGCAAGCAAAAGATGGTTGTCTAACTGATTTCGTATTGCCAATCTTATTCCGCTTTTATTTTCATCTATCTCTATTATTTTTATGATAAATCCCTCATCAAAAAGGTGTTTTTGAAGTTCTTTTGAATGCTGTTTCTCTAACTCAAAATATGCGAAGTTTCCATGGCTTTGATTGATTGTTACATTTAGTATTTCAGAAAGTCTTCTCTCCATATTAATTCTCTCAGTTCTTATACTGGCAATTGAAGTATGGAATGACTTTTCATACTTCTTAAATCGTTGCATAAAAAATTCGGCGATTGAATTAATGTTCCAAATTGGCAAATCCTTTTTAAATTTATCTACTTCTGCGCCCACCAACGCTCCCAATCTTAAACCACCTACACCATGGCTCTTTCCTATGCTTTTTAAAATAAAAACATTCTTATTTGATTTGAGGAAATCTTCATTGAGCAAAGTCTGGCTTGTTTCAGCAAAATCCATAAAAGATTCATCTATTAGGAAAAAAGTTTGAGGCATTTTTAGTATTAATGATATTAACGCCTCTTTCTGGTATATATTCCCATTGGGGTTATTAGGATTTACGATAATCACACAATCGTGATTTCCCTTGGAAAGGTCATTTAAAGATTGCGCAAGTTTTGGATACTTGCATCGATTTTGATACTCTTTGAATGTTGGTGCAAGAATAGTTTGACAAGGAAAATGGTCCGCAAAGATACTAATCAGCTCAGAACCTCCATTCCCAACCATGATAAGGTTTTGATCTATGTTTAAAATTGCACTCATCAATTTAGCGTTAATAGCGTGCGATGATGGATAATGATGAACAAGCGTTTTCAAGTGTTCTGACATTTCAGACAGAAACTGTTCGTTTGGAAAGTATGGATTTGATAAATATGTAAAATCCCTCATTTTTTCAAAACGCCAAAATCCACCAAATCTTAGTTGCGTGTCTCCTAAAGGATCTTTACTGAACAAGTTAGATGCAATATCAAGGTCGTTGATATCATCGATTTCAAACCATTTTTTATGAGTTATATGGTAACCTAGAGAACGTATATTAATGTCTGATATTAATTTAAGAGGTGTTTCGTAGTACAAGTTATTCAAATTTTGTTTAAGAAAAATCTTCAAAAGTGGTATGAAAATGTCTTCGAGAAAATCTTTGGTAAAATAGTAAATGTTTACCGTTTTAAAAAATTTAACGTCTTTTTTGTTTTCTGGTAAATTTGAAAAATAGATTTTATTATTTTTTATTTCAACAACTGTGCCATCCATATAGCTTTTATATGGTGCGATTAACACTCGTGATGTCGTTGCTTCTAAAAATTCCTCTAACATCTGTTTCTCAAAGATTAAATCGCTTTCGATCAACAGCGTGTCGAAAACATCAAAATCATTTAAAGCCATAGCAACAGAAACTATGTTATTAGTGACCTTGTAGTCTGGATTATTAATAAAATAAATTGGTGTGGAAATACCTAGACTTTTAACATGTGATTCCAACTTTTCTGCGCTATGGCCTGTAACGATCAAGATTCTGTCAAAACCAAGTGTATCTAGTTGCCTTAAGCAGCGTGCAATCAATGTTTCGCCATTTACTTTAATCATACACTTTGGACGATCAGTCGTGATATATCCAAGCCGGGTTCCCATTCCGGCTGCTGGTATTAGCACTTGCCTCATTTAAACTCCTGCATAAAATTGAAAGACCTTCATTGGAAACAATAGTCGATAATTCGTAACTGAAAAAATGCTTAAAAGAAACCCTCTTGAGAAATTCTTAATTAGCTATCTTTCCTCACTTCAAGCGCCTCAAGGTATTCAAGGGCACGCCAAAAACCGGCACCATCGTTTATGTGACCTTGCCAAACTTCCGTAATTATCGGAACGTCTGCACAAAGTTTATCTAGAACTGGCAATAATTTTCCAAAATCTATATCGCCTTCGCCAAAATTAATCCCTTCCCCATCAATACCTGATGAGTCAGCAAGGTGGATATATGATATGTGAGGCGCAATAATTTTTATGAATTCAATTAAATCCCATCCATAATAACTACACGCCATCATAGAGTGTGATGTATCAAGGCAAATACCTAACGAATTATTTTTCTCACAAAAATCTTTGATTTCAATTGGATCAACAAATAAATTATGATGGCTTTGTCCACCAAAATGCCACGGAAAAGGAGGCATAGTTTGAATAGCTAAATTCACGTCCCCAAGTTGAATGTTGTTTAGCATGTCGTGCAATATTTGATATTTTTCAAGCCTAATTTCTTTATCAAAAAAATTTTCCTTACACCATCCACCCGCGTTAACTATGAGAGTAGGACTGAGTGTGGATGGGAAATAACGTTGAAGTTTATGGGTAATTTGGATTGTTTCATTTAAATAGCATAAAGACCGGGCTCGATATTTTTCATCGAAGCTAGCCAAATCCAATAAATGATCATTTGGAAAAAGTTCAGGACAATGAACTGAGAAATTTAAATCATTATTCACTTTGAGCAATTTTTCAAAGTCTTCCTCCATATCTTTATAAGACAGATGGAATTCGACTAAATCTAATTTCACTCCAGAAATTAATTCAACTATGTCATGAAATCTAACTGGAATACCATGAATACGTGATATATGATAACGGCTCTTTTTTGACATTGCTTCGGATAGGTCACTGGAAAACAATTCCGTCTCTGCTTTAATATTTCGATTTGCCCTAAGCCCTACCACCTTTTCTAGCATATTTGGTTGCAAGCCTCTCCCAGGCCCTCGAATAACTAAATCGTCTCGAACAATAGTTTCTCCTTTAGAAAGATTTCGTTTTACGAATATACTTTTGGATAGAGTTTGGCGATTTATTGTTTCGCCTTGGGTAATTTTACGCCCTTCATAAAGATTACCTAACGAAGTATACACGTCGTTAATACACTTAACCATTTCCTTAAATTCACTAGGCAATAAGCTAACCTTATGGTCGGCACCCTCTTGGCTACGGTCCAACGTAATGTGTTTTTCAATAATTTTGGCTCCCAAAGAAACAGCAGCAATAGGCACATGAATTCCACGTTCATGTCCTGAATACCCCACAGGCCTTCCACTAATAATCTCTAGTTTCTTCATATAATTTAAGTTTATGTCTTTGTAGGGTGTGGGATAAGTTGAATTACAATGAAGAAGTAAAAAATCAGTAGTTTTTTGCTCCAAAAACTTAACAGTCTCAACCACTTCCTCTTCTGTTGACATTCCGGTTGAACAAATCAATGGTTTGCCAGTTGAGGCTATTCTAGCTAGTAGTTCATGATTGGTAAGGTCTGCTGAGGAAACTTTATATGCTGGAAGATCATAATCTTCTAACTTTTCTAGCGATGGCAAATCCCAGGGTGTGCAAAGGGCGGTGATACTTTGACTCTTACAGAAATCAAAAACTTCAAATAATTCATGAACCGGTAGCTGATATTTTTCTATTAGGTCAATCGTATATTGTGAACCAAGATCATCGGATATCCTGTTTGATTTAAAACTCTCCCCATATAAATCTTTCATTGACCGCAATTGGAATTTCACACATGTGGCGCCAGCATCCTTCGCACTAAGAACAAGTGTTTTCGCAGTATCGATGCTACCTTGATGATTATTGCCAATCTCAGCGATTATGAATGGTGGAGAAGAAGCTGATATTCTATGATTTCCAATAGAAATTCCTGTGTTCTCTTCAGTTATAAAATAAATGATTTTTTTCTTATCATTCACAACAGGTAAAATGTGCCTTCCTCGCTCAAAGTCGGCAGGCAATATTCCTGTTATGGCGTTGACGTGCTTACATCGAACGTCGAGATTGCAAACTGCACCTATTGGTGTGCTAACATTAAATTCATTACCAGCGAGCAGCCATCTCCGAAAGTCACCATCCGAAAAAGAACCTTTTAGTTTCCCTATCTTATCAACAACAAAAATAGTTTTATGCCCGTTAGCATTTATTTTATTAAGGGCTATCTGAATATTAACATCTTCAGATATAATATAGTCATCGATATTGGTTATCTTCACGGCTTAAAACTTTCTGTGCTAAAAATTGGCACAACTCAAAGTCGAGTGAACCATCTATCTCAAAACTTTCCACCAAATCAGTTTCAAATAGCGAAAGGCTACCACAAAGGCGATTTTTGCTACAAATCAATTCTTTCATTTTCGTTATATATATTGAACCAGTTTCCATGAACTTAATCTGATGTTTTTTCAAATCTTGTCGCCTAGGCCTTCGTCGAAAATCATAATCCGGTTTTGGGTTTGTTTTATCGTGCCAAAAAAAACGATGACTTTCCGTAACACTCAACAAACTGTCACAGCGCGAATCCATAAACTGTTGAATTGCTCTGTCAATTGTTCCTGGCATTCGAATTGGTGATGTACACTGTAAAAGTACTACATTTTTAAAATTGAAACTTTTGCTAAATAATTGATTGCAAACATATAATAAAACGTCTTCTGTACTTGCATGATCAGTTGAGATTTCGGGCGGCCTCAACCCAGGCACTTCAGCACCAAACTTAATTGCAATATTTGCAATTTCCTCACAATCAGTGGAAACTATTACTCGTTCTATTAGATTAGAGGTCAAAGCCTGCTCTATTGACCAAGCTATTAACGGCTTGCCATTAAAGGGCAATATGTTTTTATTAGGCAGTCCTTTAGAACCGCCTCTAGCCGGTATTATAGCTATGTTTTGAATTTTGCTTTCCATCTGTTTTTCAGCTTCGGCGATAAAAGTCTTCGTAACGAATAATATCATCTTCACCGAGATATGAACCGATTTGAACTTCAATCAGTACCAATTTCTCAACACCAGGATTTTGAATACGGTGCACCGCACCAATTGGCACAAAAACAGATTGACCCATATTTAAAATTTCAGTTTTTTTATCAATGGTGACTTCTGCAACGCCCTCAACTATAACCCAATGCTCAGACCGAAATTGGTGACTTTGTAAACTTAAGGCTGCACCAGGTTTCACGTTTATGACTTTTACCTGAAATCCTTCGTGAAGAACCAAACTTTCAAACCAACCCCAAGGTCGATAATCTTTTGGGGAAATCTCCGCCTGTTTAATTGAATGAGATTTTAGGTATTCAACTACTTTCTTAATATCTTCAGTCTTTTCCTTGTTAGCAACCAAAACTGCATCCGGCGTTGCGATTGCGATTATATCGTTAAGACCCAAACCAACAAGTTGTATGCGACGGCTCTCTGAGCGCAACAAAGAATTTGAGCAATCGATTGCATGCGCGCCAAAATTTGTGACATTTTCATTCGCGTCTTTAGATGACTCAGACCAAATTGAATTCCATCCACCTAAGTCAGACCATCCTGATAAATAGGGAACTGCCACTAGGTTTTCGGCTTTCTCCATGATAGCGTAATCAATACTAATATTCTTTAGTTTAGCCCAAGGTTCTGCTGACAAACGCAAGAAGCCCAAATCTTCTGTAGCATCATTAACCGCGGTGAAAACATGCTTAAGCGCATCCGGAGCATGAACCTGAAAAGCAGCAATCATGCTGCTTGCTTTAAACAAAAATATTCCACTATTCCAGAAAAAACTATCTTCCAAATGCATTTTCTCTGCACTCGCATAATCTGGTTTTTCAACGAATTTCAAAACATCAGAAGTCCCATGCTGGTCGAGTTTAACTGTTGATAATTCCATATGACCAAAACCGGTTTCAGGGCGTGTTGTTTTAATTCCAAATGTTACTATTTTCGCATTTTTGACGTGTGGAATCCCAAGAGAAATAGCGTGATGAAAATCCTGTAAATCCGCAACGATATGATCTGAGGGCGCAACCAATAGAACCACTTCATCATCTTTTGACTGGGCAAAAATACTTGCCGCCAAGATTGCTGCAGCGGTATTTTTGCCCTCTGGTTCGATTAATATCGGCCCAGGATCAACATCTACTTCTTGCAACTGCTGACTAACCATAAAACGAAAATCGGAAGTTGTGACAGTAATAGGAGAAGCAGTTTCAACTATATCTGAGGATTTTAATCTCAATGCGGATTGTTGAAATAAGGTTTCACCATTAAACAATTTAGAAAATTGCTTTGGAAATGATTTCCGAGACAATGGCCAGAGACGAGTCCCAGACCCGCCAGCAAGTAACACAGGCTGAATACTAACCATGTTGTTATTTTATCCTCAGCAAACAAATTAATTAAAATTTTGAAAAATTCAATTGATAAAAAATCAAAAAAACAAAGAAACCATGAAAATTAAAAAATCCAATTTGAAGGGGTAAAAAAATGGGCCAAAAGATTTAAAATTTAGATTAATTTCGAATTCGGTTTCTCTAACTCTCACCTCAGTTTAAGGAAATTTTCTTATACAACAGAAGATAAACAACGGCAATTAGGAAAAAACAACCTAATGCGATTGTCTTTGACAATGGGAATGAGATTATGAGCAGGGGCCCAATGCTGCAAAATAAAAGCATCAGCGCTCCAGTAGCAGAATTTTGATAAAGTTTATTTTGCGTTAATTTTCGGCTAAAACTTCGATAAACCAACATATGGAAATGTACTTTATCTGGCCTATCTGGCCGGTGACCCTTTCGCAATGTCTTTCGAAAAATGGAAAATAATAGCTCAGTGATTGGATAGGAAAAGGTTACTAGCAAGACAAGCGGTGAGACCTCGCTATTTCGTTCCACCAGCAATATGGCGAATACGCCTAGCAAAAAACCACAAAGGTAGGCACCTGCGTCTCCCAAAAACAATAGTCCTTTTGGAAAATTCAACACAACAAATCCAGCCAGAGCGGCAACAAAAAACAAAGTCATTTGCGCCAACTCGCTATCCCCTTTTTCAAGAGCTAGCCATGTAATGGATAAAGCCATCACTCCAGAACTGCCACTGGCAAGCCCATTAAACCCGTCAATAATATTGATGGCGTTCGACAGTGCCGCAACAGCAATAATTGTCAAAATTGGAAATAAAAATAGCGCATCAAAAATCATATCAAAGAAATAGATATCAACTGAGGTAAAATGATATCCAGAGAGATAAATGAATAGCGTGGCGGATATAATAGCAGCAAGAAGCCGGTGCTTAGCGGAAACGGTTTTGAAAATATCTTCTAAAAGCCCGCTGATAAAAACAGGCAATCCACAAATCAAAATAGTAAAAAATAGGGAATCTGTTGAAAATAGAATATAGGCAAGAATTAAACTGAAAAAAATCGCCAGCCCGCCAACTCTGGGGACAATGCCCTGGTGGAATTTTTGATCACCTTGCAAAGTATCTGCGCTTAGGCGTTCATGCAACGGGTTGGACAGCACAATCAAAAGACTGATCGACAGGGAAATAACAAAGCAGTAAAAAATAGATAAATAGTTCATAAAACCACTTACATTAGAGTTTAGCAAAAAAAGAGCGATACCATTCAACGAATTTTGTGATGCCTTCATTTATAGATGTATTGGGCGCAAACCCCACCCAATCATTCAGGCGTGATGTATCCGAAGCGGTTGCCATAACATCCCCTGGCTGCATATCCAGAAAATTTTTCTGTGCTTCTTTTCCCAGCGCCTGTTCAAGCGCGGTGATATAGTCCATCAACGGGGTAGGCTGACCGTTACCTATATTAAAAATTCTCCATGGCGCACTACTGCGTCCGGCATCCGGGTTTTTGGCATCAAATTGCTTGTCGCTTTCGGCTGGTTTCATGGCCAACCTGACAACCCCTTCAACAATATCATCGATATAGGTGAAATCGCGGATCATTTGGCCATGATTATAGATATCTATTGGCCTGCCTGACAAAATAGCATCTGTAAATTTAAACAAGGCCATATCAGGCCGCCCCCATGGGCCATAGACGGTAAAAAATCGCAAGCCCGTGGTTGGCAGATTAAATAGGTGGCTATAGCTATGGGCCAGCAATTCATTTGCTTTTTTCGTCGCGCCATAGAGGGCTAGCGGATGGTCGGCATTCTGTCCTTCATGAAAGGGCATTTCCTCGTTCAGCCCATAGACAGAGGATGAGCTAGCATATACCAAATGTGATACGTAAAAGTTTCGGCAAGCCTCGAGAATATTTGTAAAACCAACCACATTACTCTCAATATAGCTATGCGGATTTTCAAGGCTATAACGCACCCCTGCTTGCGCCGCCAGATTAATCACAATCTCTGGCCGTCTTTCTGTAAAGAGTCTGTCAATCCCGGCGCGATCACATAAATCCAGCTTCTCAAAATGAAATTGATTTGGGCTACCGATATGTGCAAGACGTGCCTGCTTCAACCCCACATCATAA
>ENA-OUOG01002332-OUOG01002332.1-marine-metagenome-genome-assembly--contig:-NODE-2332-length-19892-cov-6.895887_pt1 | contig 19892 bp, 14 predicted proteins | sample MGYA00248635_ERZ508505 | MGnify/ENA primary metagenome ERZ508505 (study PRJEB26176, sample SAMN06267871) | marine metagenome | isolation source: Saanich Inlet, British Columbia, Canada | place: Pacific...
TCCAGGGATGCCGACTCTTGTGCCCACGACGCAATTGGATGTAAGAGTGAGGAAGAGGCCATTGCAAGCGCCGAGATTATTTTCTTTTGTGGAAGACTTTTAGCTTTCATTGCGTAGCTCCTGTAGCGACCAACTCCAACTTCTGATTTTCTTCCCCTACAGCGAGACGCCGTTAGACCCTCAGGAAGCAAATCGCACGATTACTATGTGTATAGTAAAAGATAAAAATAAAGTCAACTCTACGAAAAAATCTTCGTTGGTTTAGCTGTTTTGCTTTGTGAGCAGGGGCGTTAATACAAACGTTACGTCCTTTCTCACAGCCTCACCAAGCTCTGTGATGGACATCTCCCTAAGATAAATAAAATTGAGGAACTGGATTCTTTCGTTACGAGTAAGGAACTGCGATAGAAAGTCCAAGTCAACAGTGCTCAAAATCTTTCCATTCACTTGATAGGCCTCAAGCACATGCAGAATAGTGTGTCCGAGACCCCCGGCAATCGTCTCCAGGTATCTGGGCGCTACGGTCTCGTCAGACGTGGTTGCAACATAGGCAATTACGTTACCCCATAACTCTCTGGTAATAGCTGAGATCGTGTCGTGGATATTTGACATGATGACTTCAATTAACAGGTCGACTGGGTCTTCCGTCGCGGCGCGTTTTGTAAACTCGCGGTCCTTTTGTACGACGCCGACCTCTCCTCTGGCGACAATTGCAAGCAGCAACTCATCTTTCGTGCCGTAGTAGTTGTAGATGGTCGCCGGCGACACCATTGCGAGATCAGCGATTTCTTCGACACTTGCAAGTTCAAAGCCCTTTTCGACGAAAAGGTTCTTTGCCGCTACTTCGATTAATTCGCGGCGCTGGGCTTTTTGCTTTTTTCTAAGCTGAGACAAGACTTACCTCGCTTTTTTGTGAGTATATCAGGGTAGCCGGATCGAGAAGAGCAGTTAGGATATCTCAATGCTGCGGCACTGATGCGACAGCTGAGCGGATCGAAATACAGAACTGGAGGAAAACAGCGATTTTGGAAATTTGTTATGACCAGCGATCGGCTGAATGTCAATCAAGGTAAAAAAATGGGATTGCGGAACCAAGATATTCGCTGATAGCTTTGGGTTTCTCGTGAGCACACTAGGTGAAAAATAATATGCGAGCGAAACGATCACGGTTACCTCCGCTAACCGCCGTGCGGGCTTTCGAGGCCGCCGCTCGGCACTTGAGCTTCAAAGACGCAGCGACTGAGCTTTTTGTATCCCAGTCAGCAGTGAGTCATCAGATAAAATTGCTGGAAGAGTTTTTGGGACTGCGACTGTTTCTCAGGAAGCCTCGCTCAGTGACACTAACCCCGAAGGGCATGATCTATTACCCGGCACTCTCCGCTGCACTCGATAACATCGCAGAGGCTACCAAAACGATTAAATCGGACGCCAGCATGCGCAAGTTAAAACTGCACGTGTATTCAACATTTACCATCCGCTGGTTGTTACCGCGCTTACACGACTTTTATGTTTCGTTTCCCGAGATTGAGGTTCAGTTGTATACCGCTCAAAACGACATCGATTTCCTCACCAGTGACCTGCACGCGTCGATCATGATCACCAATGCGCCGCAAAAGGATGTTCATTATGAGCCGCTGTTCAAACCGGACCTCTTCCCAGTTTGCAGTCCGAATTACTATGAAAATCACCGCGAGCAACTAAGCAGTGGTGACTTATCGAAAGTGACTATTTTGAATGTTTTTTTGTCGTCAGATGATTGGCCCACATGGCTAGACTCAAATGGCTACAGCGATATCGACCCCAGCTCGGGTTTACAGTTTGAGAGCTATGAAGTTGCCTTGGCGAGTGCAGCACAGGGCATGGGCGTTGCCATGGGGCAGCAGCCTTATCTTGAGGACGATTTGGTGAAAGGGAGTTTGGTTGAGCTATTTCCGGAGCGCCGCATTGCAAATCCTAAAATGTGGTACTTGGCCTGCAGGAAGGGCGATGAGGCGCACGAACGCATAGCCTGTTTTTCGTCTTGGCTGAAGACCCAAATTGATGCTGACGCGGCGCTAATGAGTCCAAAAATGGCCACTTAGGCATGAATTAAATTGATGTTTTTGTGAAGAAAATTTAGCTGTGCGTTGAGACGGGTTGCGTTAAAAAAGAGGAGGCATAGGGCTTTTTGAGTGTCATCTCGGTGGGGTCCAGCACGCTACCGGACCTTGAGAATAAAAAGTGAAAACATACAGAACGAAAAGCGTGCCTCTCGCATACAAACACAACCAACTTCACTTGAAGGTTTTGCCGATGCTTCTCGTGCTGGCCTTATGGGTTGGTTTAACTGCGCCGGTAAGGGCAAGCATGGTTTCTCATGAACTCGTTTTTGCAGGTGAGTCGAGGAATTATTTTGTTTTCGTGCCCTCTTCGTACGACAGCCAAACGCCCCTGCCTGTAGTTTTTGGCCTTCATGGATACACCAGTACGGCCACTGGGTTTGCCACTGCGCATAGATTGGACCGTCACGCAGAGAAGCATGGCTACATAGCGGTGTTTCCTCAGGGGTCTTCTTTTACCGCGAGAGACACGGAAGCATCAGGCTCTCAGCTCATAACATCATGGAACGATATGGCGGCTAACCTTGCCGACAAAGGAAGTTCCCAGCACTGCGTAGCGGATAGTTTCGCCTACCCTTGCCCGCCAAATTGCGAAGCATGCAGCCGATGCATGTGGACGTCGTGCGGTGATGATCTCGGATATCTGAATGAAGTGCTTACCGACGTCAAGGGGCGATACCATACCGATTCCAGCCGTTACTATGTATTAGGAGTGAGCAACGGAGCGATGATGGCCTTACGGTGGGCCTGTAATAGCAGCGAACACTTTGCCGCTGTAGCCTCGATCATTGGTCAGCTTGCCCCTGGATTTGCCTGCCAGCCATCAACAAAGTTACCGCTCATGCATTTAACAGGCGCACTTGATGATGTTGTGCGTGAGGATGGAAAACCGGCGAGCGATGGTTTCATGTACGAGACCGCAGAAAAGACCCAGGCGGTGTGGGCAACTGCATTAGGCTGTCGCAAGAAAACCGATTGGCGATCGGGAGATGCACGGGCGAACCATCTGAGTTGTAGTGTGTGGATGGATTGTGACGTACCGTCACACGAGGTTGTGGGCTGCTCTGACCCTAATGGAACGCACCAATGGCCAGGCGCAAGTGCGGGCAATATGAGTGCCGTTTGCGTGACGTCAGTTCAGCGCAAATTCTTCCCCGAACAGCCAAAATGTATGTCAGCATCAACCACTGACAACACTGACTGGGGTGTTGATCTTGTCTGGCGTTTCTTCGATCGTTATCGACTAAACCTGAATGTTCTGTCTGCACGAAGTGGTTAGGAGATGCAATTTTGGATATCGGTGTTGAGTACAAACATTTGATGGCGATCGATGAGGCGGCGTTACGTGATGCGATAACGGCGCAACCGGATGTGGCTTGGAAGGAGCAACCCCTCAGGCAACAAAGCTATGAGGTGCACCGCGATACAGAATCGATTGTCCTCTTGTTTTGTGATGAGGCTTGGCCAGATGGAGAGGTCTACCGGGAAAAAGGTTGGGACCGTCTTAGCGAGGTAGCAATGCCACTCATGCAGTCGATATTAGACGCGCATTATCCACCCGGAGGCACGATCATCAGAGCTATGGCCGCGAAACTAAAAGCTGGCGGGCGCATCGTTCCTCACCGCGATACGCTACCGTCATTCTGTATGGGGCACAGAATACATATCCCCATTACCACCAATAGTGGGGTTCAATTCAATATTGGTGGTAAACCTTGTCGATTGGAGATGGGGAATGTCTATGAAATCAATAATCAATGTCGACATTCAGTCATGAACCTTGGACGAGAGGATCGGATCAATTTTATTTTTGATTACGTGCCTCCCCTGCACCCGTAGCGAAACCGATAATGACAAAACAAGAAAGCCTCTCAGTTGCGCTGGGCTATATGCGGGAAAACAGACCGCTAAGAGCTGAGGAGCAGTGCCGTGATTTTTTGGTCGAGTCACCGGGTTGTACAGACCATATAAGATTGCTCGCCAATGCACTTACCCGACAAAAAAGGCTTGCGGAGGCCGAAGACCAAATAAGGTTCGGTTTATCGATAGAGCCCGAATTTCCACAGTTACATGAAGACTTGGGCAGTGTTCTTGCGATGCAGGGGGACATGGAAGCCGCGGTCGCATCATTTGAGCATGCTATTGCGCTTCAGCCCGCTTTGCCCTTGGTCCACAAAAAGCTAGCACAGGCATTACATGCGCTTGGCCGTCAATCAGAGGCTGGTGAGGCGCTCTCTACCTACATGGGAGGTGATGAAGAGCGCCGGCTGGTATTCCAGGCTGTTGAGCGCCTTCGCAATGGAGACAGTGACGCGGCCACCGAGTCGTTTAAGGCGATTCTTCGTCAGTACCCGAGCTCAGTGAATGCCATGAGGCACTTGGCGAGTTGCTATCTTGGCAAAAAGGTTCAGCTAGAGGATGCCGAAGCACTTGTTCGACGTGCGACGCAGTTGGCACCTGGCTTCGCGGGTGCTTGGATGACGCTGGCATCAGTGTTGTTAGAAAAGAGCAATACGATTGAGGCGATTAAGGCATACAAGGAGGTAACGCGCCTTGAGCCCAACAACTCGGAGTCTTGGGCCGGTTTGGCGAATGCGCTCGCAGTAGCCATGTATCCAGAGGAGTCGACCGAGGCGTTTAAGCATTCTCTGGCACTAAATCCGAATGTTCCCGGTGTTCAGATGGGTTACGGACATGTGCTCAAAACGATTGGGAAGCAAGACGAAGCGCTCAAGGCTTATCGTGCAGCAATTGCAGGTCGGGCTGATTTTGGTGAAGTCTATTGGAGCATGGCCAATCTCAAAATCTTCAATTTTGAAGAGGAGGAGGTTAAGGAAATGCTTACACAGGTGGAGCGAGACGATATCTCCGAGTCGGCTACTGTGCATTTTCACTTCTCGCTGGGTAAGGCCTACGAAGATAAAAAAGACTTCGACAAGGCCTGGCACCATTACCAGACGGGCAATCAGCTCAAGCGTGAAAGTGTTGAGCATGAGCCACTAGAGATGCAATCGCGCTTTGATGCGATAAAAGAGACCTTCACCGCCGACTTTTTACGTGAGAGAGCGGGTCAGGGGTGTGATGCACAGGACCCCATTTTTATTGTTGGATTACCGCGTTCTGGCAGCACGCTCGTCGAGCAAATCATCGCAAGTCATTCGCAGGTTGAGGGTACATCAGAGCTACCCATAATCAGCAGTATCAGCGCATCGATAGGACGCTATCGCACGGATGGGCGTTTTTTTCCCGAGGCGGTTCAAGACCTCAGAGCAAAAGACCTTCGCGCCTATGGACAGCAGTACCTCGAGGAAGCCGAGCGTCATCGCGTGTTAAAGCGACCACTCTTTACCGATAAGTTGCCCAATAATTACCCATTCGTCGGTTTGATCCACCTTATTTTACCCAACGCAAAGATTATCAATGCACGCCGCCATCCTTTTGACTCTTGTCTTGGTGGCTATAAGCAATTGTTCGCGCAGGGGCAAAACTTCACCTACGACATGCTGGATTTAGCCCATTACTACCAGCAATACCACGAGATGATGAATCATTGGCACGAGGTGCTACCGGGTAAGGTTTTAGATGTTCACTATGAAGAGACGGTTTCTGACTTGGAGGGGCAAGTCAGAAGAATCCTTGATCATTGCGGGCTGCCGTTTGAAGAATCTTGCTTGCGTTTCTTCGAAAATGATCGAGCAGTGAAGACGGCCAGCTCGGAACAGGTTAGGCAGCCCATCTATAAAGGAGCACTCGGGACATGGCGACGTTATGAGACGCATTTGGCCTTGTGGCAGGATCAATTAGGCTACATCGTAGATAGTTTGCCTGAGACGGTTCGGCAAGCAGGCTTGTAACGAAGCGCAATTGTGCGCCTATCGAGTTTAAAACCAACAAGGTGTCGCAGCGAGATAGGGGGTCAGGTTTATGAAATTGTTTCGCGAAGCCCTGATATGTGCTGGCTTGTCGGGTTTCCTCGTCGCGTGTGCCGAGCTTCCCAGCACAGCGGGACGGCACAGTCCTGTTGATGCTGAGTCGCATGTTGTTCGTATACACAGTGATCAGCGCGCGCAGGTGATGGATGGGTTTGGTGCCTCGGACGCGTGGATCATAGACCCCATGATTCGACAGTGGTCGGCGCAAAAAAATCAAAAGGCTATCGACGGACTGGCGGACTTACTTTTTGACAATCAAGAGGGCATTGGGCTCTCAATGTGGCGCTTTAATGTCGGCGCGGGCAGTGCAGAGCAAGGTGCAGAGAGTCGCATTCCTGATCCGCTACGGCGCGCAGAATTATTGATTGGTGAACCGGGCGGTATTGTCGACCACTCAAAGCAGATGGGTCAGATTGCATTTGCACAGGCAGCCGCAAAACGTGGTGTCAATGACATGATTGCCTTCGTGAATAGCCCACCCGTCTGGGCCACGAAAAATGGGCTCACTCATCCAGGCTCGTCGGACGAGATATCTCGCATAGGGAGCACCAATCTTGATCCTGCGAAGCGCTTATCCTTTGCTCGTTTTCAGGCAGATGTTGTCCGTTATCTCCGCAATGTCAAGGGCTTACCCATCAAATATTTGAGCCCCATTAACGAACCTACGTGGCACTGGACTGATCAAACTCAAGAGGGGAATCGCTACAACAACCGCGAAGTTCGCGAGGTCTACCTTGCTACTCATGCGGCGCTTCAAGCTGCTGGATTAGAGGACATTGTAGAGGTTGATGCAGGTGAATCAGTGGAGTACCTCGCGGCACTTAGTGACCAAGTCGTGACTGAGTTCTCTGGCGAGCCTTACTCGGCGGGCGCTAATGGTGAGGGATTGGGCGATTATCGTGATTACATCAATTTGCTTTTAGGTGATGCGAAACTCCGACAGGTTGTTGGGAATAAAATTTCCCTACATGGGTATTGGTCGGACGCGCTCCCAGAGCGGATTACTGACCTCAGGCGCTTGGTGAAAAGACAGGTTGCGGGAACATCACCGGATGCCCGTATCTGGATGAGCGAGCTATGTGTGCTGGGACCTGCCGTCGGTGTGAGACCGTTTGATGGCAACGGGTTTGATGTCAATGATATGGACTACGCACTCCATATTGCCCGAATTATTCACCATGATCTCGTTGATTTGGAGGCAACAGCTTGGATGTGGTGGTTGGCGGTTACGGCTTACGATTACAAAGACGGTCTCGTGAAGGTAGATAGTACACTTCAAGCTGACTCCATTAGCGCTTCAAAGCTGCTGTGGACGCTGGGCAACTTTTCGCGATTTATTCGGCCGGGATTTCAACGTATTGAAACTGATTTGATATCTCAGGAGCTTCGGGCGGGAGCAGCTTCAGCGCTTTTGGTTTCCAGTTACGTCAGCAACACTGGGTCCGATTGGACCACTGTGATCGTCAATCTCTCAGATACGTCACAGCACGTCCGTGTTGAGTTGGAGTCAACTGTGACTCAATCAGTATTGCCAACTGCCGCCATTGAATGGGACATCCACCTCACCAACGCCCATAATAATTTGACTTGGGTCGGTCGCACCAACAAAAGCAAGGTCACACTTCCCGCGCGTAGTGTCGCTACATTGACGCGAAGCAAGCAGCGAGAGGGGTAGCAATAAAACTCTAAATAGGATGAAGAGCGTCTGTGTCATCCGTGAATGCGGGTTGAGGGTTGCCTCATGAAGGGGGGGAGCCAGCGACAGCCTCGGAGATGATAGCGCGGGAGGACCAAGGCTTGGTCAATGATTATGAGTTAGAGCCTCATGTATGTGGCGGAGTTAATGCGCCGTCCAGCATCTATTGTTTAGCAGCTATTGAGTAGTAACCCTGTTGCCAAAAAAAGCTTATCTGAATTGCAACCGAGGATGGGTGCAGAGTGAGTGCCAAAAAGGTCTTAGACACGATGTTGGTGTCATGAGCGGTGAACGGATGGACTAAAGCGAAAATCAACCTTCTGCTAAAGGTTGCTAGGGGAGTGCTTATAGAAATGCGAAGTCTTGCGGGAAATCAGCTAAGGCTGGAGACTAAATTCAGTTACGGGCTGGGTGCTTTGGGAAAGGACTTCGCTTGTTCGATTGTTTACATCTTCCTTATGTATTACTACACCGATGTGGCGGGTGTGCCAGCCGCGTTTGTCGGTACCCTTTTTTTAGTCGCGCGAATACTTGACGCGATAACAGATCCGTTAATGGGGCTGGCAGTCGACAATACACGCAGTCGGTTCGGTAAATTTCGCCCCTGGATTGTCGTTGGAACTACAGTTAACTCGGCAGCCCTGGTGGCGCTGTTTTTAGCGCACGAATTCAGCGGATCGGCACTACTTTTGTTCGTCACCCTAACGTATCTGCTCTGGGGTATTACCTACACGATCATGGACATTCCGTTTTGGTCGATGGTCCCGGCCTTGTCTTCCTCGCGAGAGGAGCGTGAAAAGTTGGTCGTTTGGCCACGTTTGTTTGCTAGCTTTGCATGGATGGTCATGGGCACCTATGGTCTTGCGGCGGTCGCGTATCTCGGAAATGGGTCGGAGGGGGAAGGCTTCTTTAAGCTATCGGGGGCGATTGTTCTCGTGTTTATGGTTTCTGCCGCTATTGTATTTTCGAGAGTAAAGGAGCAGGTAGATGCCAGGGTCGCACCCGAGCGATTTAACCTCAGCGAGGTTGTCAATTTGGTGCGCAAAAATGATCAGCTGGCATCGCTAATTGGATGCGTATTGTCCTTCAATATCGCGACTCAACTTGTTGGCGGTTTTGCGATCTACTATTTCACTTACGCCATTGGTAAACCGGAGTTATTTCCCATGTTTGCCTTGGTATCAGGTATAGCGGAGATGCTGGGAGTTTTCTTGTTTCCCTGGTTGTGTCGATATTTGCCGCGAGGGATCACCTGGTACATTGCCAGCTTATTTGCAATGGCGTGCAGCTTCATCTTATTGGCAGGGAGTCTGTTAGTTCCAAGCAGCGGTGTGCTCGTTGCTGTTGCTGGCGCAGCCCTTAAATTTGGAGGTGGCATTGCTAACGGCTTAAGTACGGTCATGCTTGCGGATGTCGTTGATTACGGTCACTACAAGACAGGTAAACGAAGCGAGAGCATCCTGTTTTCCGTGCAGACTATGCTGGTAAAGTTTGCCGCCGCATTCTCAGGTTTTTTCATTGGCGTGGGATTGACACTTATCGGCTACGTGCCCAACGAGGTGCAAACTGACACGACAGTTATCGGGCTCAGAGTATTGATGATCTTCGTCCCCGCTTGTTTTCTGATAATCAGTATCTGGATTTACAGGTGCACGTTTCGCTTACACGGCCCTCTGCACGCTGAGGTCGAGGCATTTATGAGGCGTTATTAGATTGAATCTGGCGGTTGAAAGAGTCTTGTGACAGGGCATGGTTTTCTCGTTAGTCCTTGCACCCGCAAGCCCTGAGCCACCAAATTACAGATTATCTAGAACGGCCATATCTCCAGGCCGTGTATTGCGTTTCTCACGTCGCGACTGATTGACACATTAACTAATCGCTTATTGTCCCTGAGATCGTAGACAGAGACAGTGGAGGGTGAGCTACCACCTGCCACGATCGACTCCGTAACTTGGCACAAACCTCGAGCAAAGCGAGGACGGGCGACTCTGCCGTCATTCGCCCAAAGATGGGTCATTTCTTCATCTTTCAAAGTGGGCACCTCGATCGCTCGGTCCTCATTGCCTTCTCCACGACCGGTGTAGCGAACTACATTGGCTTCACTGTCATTAAACAAGACTCCATCTCGGAACGGTTGTGCGTTGTGAGTGCCATCTGGCAGCGTAACGGCCATGGTGATTGTTTTGCCGTTGTAATGAAGCATACCCCCTGTCCGACGACCGCTAATGTGCATGCCCCCATCAGTACAATGTACGTTGTTGATGTGCATGCGATTGAGCATCAAAGGACCATCATCACTTTTAGGGTCAAATCGTGCAGCTCTAAAACGGTACTGATTTTCTTGTACCTGCATACCCCAGTCGAAGGCTTCCGTTTTCAGATTAAACCCAAGAATGCTGTCGAAGCCCGTTGAAGTGAGGAACAACGTATGCCCAAAAACTGCAATTTCGTGGCAATGCTTGAGATAGGGGTTACGCCATGAACCCAGAAGCTTAAAGTTTTTGGAGTATGCGAAGAGCTCGTCACTCGCCGCTACATAGACGCGCTCGTTGTGGAAGGCGATTCCACGCAATCCCCGGTCAGCACCACGACCGGTCCAGTCGATATTGCCTGTATTCCAGTCGAGAAGTTGATCGATCTGTTCGGTCTGCAGATCGATCAGATAAAGACCGCCGTGGCTCTCACCCTGCTGACTACCCCGAACAACTGAAGTGGTGATTAACTTCAATTATCGCCAAAAGAGTAATTCAGTGTTAGCCAAATAGTGCGCGGCCGGTCAATGTTGCGAACGTTATGCCATCGCGGATCACCAAACAGATCAGCTGACCCGTTATCAAAGTTATTTACCCAACTGTAGGTGCGTTGATCGAACAAATTTTCAACGGAGAGCGTTGCCCACCAGCTCCCATTATTGGGCTGATAATCTAGCGAGAGATTACTGTAAGTCCACGCGTCAGCCAGTCCGTTTCTATCGTTGGAAAGAATGGAGCCCGTTGAGTTCCAGGTTTCCGCCTGATAGGCAATGTCGTAGTGCAGCGATAGCGTGCCCCCAGCGAGATCTGGGATGCTGTAGTCCACACCCAAGAAAGCCTTTCGCTCAGGTGAACCTGGCATTGGCATTCCATCGCGAGTTACGATACTTCCCGGATCATTGGGATCATAAAAATCGCCAGAAAATTCAGGCGATGCTGCAAAAGCTGACATCGACAAGTAGAGTTGATCGGAAACCTCCCACTCGGCCGTAACCTCCAGACCGGTTGTCTCAGCGCCTTCACCGTTCACCTTTCCGTTCAGCCACCAAGTGCCATTGATACCGAAGGTTTCCGATTGGTAGTCGGACCATTCCATGTAGAACGCAGAGATATTCAACTGAAGGGTGTTGTCCATCCACTGGCTCTTAACACCGATCTCGAAGTTATCTAGGAAGTCAGGATCAAATTGCTGAGGGACGAGGCCTGTGGCGGCAGCTCTCGGACTATTTTGACCACCTAGGCGGAAGCCCTGGCTGTGCAGGGCATAAACCATTTTATCGTCATCTATCTGGTAACGAGCGCCGAGCTTATAAATCATATCGCTGCTGTCACCAACACCGTTAAAGGCTCCGTCTGTACCGAATCCACTCGAAAATCCGGGAGAGTTGCCGCCCGCAAAACCAGGTAGGCCTTGAGGGAACTGGAAACTTTCAAATTCATTTCGTTCAAAGTTAGCCCATCGTGCACCCGCTGATAAGGTCAGCTTCTCCGACACGTCGTAGTCAAACTCACCAAACACAGCTAATTGTTCGACCGTTCTATCAAGCGTGTTGGAGTATCCAATGTCTGTTGGAGCAAGGGGATACTGAATCGCCTCATTGTAGGCGGCGTTGTAGTAGGCGTAGGCGTTAGCCGCCGCAAATGCCGTCGTGCCTGAGAAGCCTGGTACGTGGGTGTAGTAGAACCACTCATCGTATACGTCTTCGTAGTAGACACCCAGAACCCAGTGGAAGCGATCATCGGTACCCGTCTGAGATGTAAGACGCACTTCTATCGAGTCGCGTTCTTGGCTCTGGTCGTTGATGATGCTCGCAGGAAGGTAGTTGTTGTAGTAGAGCGGGAAATTGTTGTAATTCGCGTAATTCGGATCGTATGCATTGTAGAGCTCTTGGTAGAGACCGTAGTTATAACGATCTCGCTGCTGCGAATAGGTGTTTCGGTCTAATTCGTAAGCAATTTCGCGATCAAAATGTGCATAGGTCATCGATAAATCTGCGAAGCCAAGATCACCGTCTATCGTTATGGCACTTGAGTACCAATCCTCGTCGCGATACTCGTTTACAAAGCGCGTGATCTTAAAATCACCAAGATACGGGTCCGACTCCCAGCTGCCATCGCTCTCGTTCCGCTCGCTGATGATTGAGAAAAGCGCCTGCCAATTGTCATTGATGTTCCACTTAAGTGCTGCTCGACCCCCTTGTAAATCCCACGTATTGAAGTTGTCTTCAACGACATCAGCATTATCAAAATTGCCTTTCAGGCTGCTGCCTAAGACATTATCAACAAAGCCACCGTGGCTCTTGCTATAGCCCACCAGTCGTAGTGACAGAACATCGTCGATAAGCGGAAGATTCAATACTGCCGATCCTTCATAGCTGTCGTCGCCACCACTTGTCGTTGCAACGGACGCCTCAATGTTGCCGTAGACCCCATCAAAATCAGGTTTGTTAGTGATCATGCGGATCGTGCCGGTTTGCGAGCTCGACCCAAACAGCGTGCCTTGCGGGCCAGGAAGCGATTCTATTCGCTCCATATCGACCGAATTGGGACCAACCTGCTGAGAAATGCTGGTCATGGGCTGCTCATCTAGGTAGATCGCCACCTGTGAGTCTGTGCGGAACTGATCAGAACCCGTCGATATACCCCGCATGACGAGTTGATTTCGTCCGGGCTTGGTCGCTTGCATGTAAACACTTGGCAAAGCTCTGACGTAGTCTTCCATAGAGTCAAGACGCAGTCGTTCCAAATCCTCTTCGGTAAATGCGCTGATACTTTGCGCAACATCCTGCAAGTCGAGCTCACGTTTTGTGGCAGTTACCACGACTTCCTCAATGCCATTGGCGTCTTGTGCTACCGCGTTTACTGGGTACAACACGGATGCAACCGCGGCGGCAAGAGGGGCGACGGTAAATGAAGTGGCTTTGACGAGACGGCTTTTCATATCTTCACCTTTTTATTGTCATTAAGTAGGCCCACATTCAAAAAGTTAACACAATGACCGACGCCCATGGATGAAAAAAATTCATTGAAACTGCCAGTAGCTGAATAAATTTTTTGTACTCGATGGGTATCTCGTAAGCCATAAGGTGAGTCGTGGGATAAAGTAATGCGACATCTAATGCTGAATTTTAGGTATGCAACATGAGACGCTCTTTTTGTTGGCTAGTTATCCCGCTATTTACCATAACGGGCGCTTGGGCGTCGTTAGACGCAGAGGGAGTCAATGAGGGTCGGTTGATCGATGTTTCGGATCAATTTGCGTTTTCGTACGTTAGCAATCCGGTTCTGGGGTCCAATGGCGAAACCCTGTTTTTTGTGGTTGAACAGATGGATTACGAGCCGGGGATCTCTCGTTTCCAAATCATGCGACAAGCATTGGCTGACGGGTCGGTGACGGAGTTCACAGCTTACGATCACGACTCTTGGCAGCCCGTTTTAAGTAACGATGGCCAGTCGCTCTTTTTTTTGTCAAACCGCACGGGCGGGACCACCCAGCTCTGGGAAAAATCCTTAAATGATGGTGGTAGGGCAGTTCAGGTCACGGATTTGGAGGCTGGCGTTGGTGACATAAATTTCTCATCTGATCAAACTAGGCTCTTGTTGGTTCAAAAAGACAAAAAAATTTCGCTACCGTTGGTGCAGGGTAGTCAGCCATGGGTCATAGATCGATTGAGTTTCAAACGCGACTACGAAGGCTACATCACTCATCAATACGACCACATATATGCCTATGATCTTCGCACCCAAAACTTAGAGCAGCTAACGTTTGGCGATTACGATGACAGTGAGCCAACGTGGTCACCCGATGACAGCCAGGTGGCTTTTGTTAGTAATCGCAACGCTGATGGGACCTACGATACGGACATCTGGATTACAAACGTTGATAAAGCTGGAGAGCCAACAAAGCTAACAAACAATCGTGGGGCCGACAGCTCACCTCAATGGCATCCGGATGGGGCGTCAATACTAACGCGTTCAGCAAAGCCAGATAGCTACGACAATTATGCGGTTTCTCATCTCAGTCGGATTGACCTTGCGACAGGCAAGCAAACGTGGCTGACGGAAGGACTCGATAGAAATGTTTTTCAGCCCGTAATCAAGCACGAGGGACGCGCCGTTTATTTTCTTGTGGAGGATCGTGGTCAGCAGCAACTGGTCCGAATGTCATGGGGTGGCGGGAAAATAGACAGATTAGTTAGCGGTCCTCAGGTCGTTGGTGATTTTGTTGTTGGTGACAACCAAGTCGTGTTTGTGTCATCGAAGAGCAGCAAGCCACAGGAGTTATTTCGCCTTTCGGATGGTTCAATTGAGCAATTGAGTCATATCAATACCGCTCATTTGTCAGAGCTAAGGCTGGGAGCGACGCAAGAGCTTCATTTCACAGCCCGCGATGGAATGCCCTTACATGGGTTTCTTACGCTTCCTGCTGATTATCAGCCCGGGAAGCGTTTGCCCGCTGTTCTACTCATTCATGGGGGGCCGGTAAGCCAATACGACCATAGTTTCTCATTCGAGGCGCAGTTTCTTGCTGCAAATGGCTATGCAGTGGTTCGGACCAACCCCCGAGGCTCATCCGGCTACGGAGAGGTGTTTTCATCAGCACTTTGGCAAGGCTGGGGTGAGAAAGACTATCTCGATGTGATTGCGGGCATTGATCACGCAGTCGAGCTCGGTGTTATCGATCCGGAACGCATGGGCGTCGGTGGATATTCTTACGGGGGCATCTTAACGAACTACATTATCGGTCATAGCAACCGGTTTAAAGCCGCCGTCAGCGGGGCAGGATCGGGGCATTATTTGGCCAGCTATGGACATGATGAATACCGTTATTGGTATGAATCGGAGTTGGGGCTACCGTGGGAAAATCGTGGTTTGTGGGAGAAACTATCGCCTTTCAATGCTATTCACCGAGCGACAACGCCAACCCTTTTTTATGGAGGCGAGAAAGATTGGAATGTACCGATACAGGGCTCAGAGCAGCTTTATCAAGTCATGAGGAGGGTCGGTATTGAGACACAGTTAGTCGTTTATCCTGATGAGCACCACGGGGATTGGGCCTTTGCAAACGAGCGAGACATCATGCTGCGGACACTTCACTGGTTTGATGCTCACATCAAATGATCAGCTTAGATTTGGCGGCTTTCGGTTTGCTGAGCTATCGAGGAGTAAAGGGGCTCGCAGAACCCCTAGCAGCTTTTAACTCGGCGTCATACTCGTAGCGCCATGTGCAATCTACTAATGACAAGATTTTCCGCATGCCTGGGAGAACTTCAGATGAAAGCACCTTTCCTAGGCGCAAGACTGATCAAGATGCGGGCTGCCGTGCACGCGCTATATGTCCTCAAGGCGCAACTTCAATGTCGCTCTGGGCTACACATTCTATTTTAATCCCTAAGGTGTTTTTGGCATGTGTTGGAGGCGAGGGTTGTTGCTGATTGGAATCGGAATGGATTGCGGCTACTTGCTATTACCGATGCTAGGAAATACGTTACGCGGGAGCCTAATCCAAGGGAGTCTTGTCTGATGTTGAGATACTTAATAAGCGGTCTGTTGATATCGATAGCGGCATTACTTGTGTCGTGTGGCGGTGGCGGCGGCGGTAATGGTGCGGGTGAAAGTATCGGGAGCGTCCAACCTAGCCCTGGTAACAGCACAGGTCCCGGTGTTTCCAATCCCTCGGCGGGTTGCAGTGCCAACACAGGATTACTGACTGACAGTGGCACCTATACGTTTCAGTTCAGTAATATTGAGCGCACTTACCGAGTTTATGTACCCGAAACTTATGCGACGACTTCGGCCAGCCCGCTTGCAATGCTGTTTCACGGGTGGGGAGGCGGTCAGAACGACTTCATTGGTGACGCGACAGTGACGAGCGAGGCAGATCAACAGGGTTTCATTCTGGTTGCGCCAGCGGGCCTTGGCTCGGGTGAGCCTGACAACTCCCTTAACTCGTGGACCTTTAGTGGATCGGCCACTGGGCTTGACGGCGATGGTGGTGATGGCATCGAGGGCGCCATTTGCGACGTTAACAACACGCCGGATTACACGTATGACTCCTGTGATGGCATTGCGGAGAATAGCTGTTCTTGGACACAGTGCCAGCAAGATGACGTTGCGTTCACTGCCGCGCTGCTTGAGCACGTTGGTAACCGTATGTGCGTAGATTCAGATAACGTCTTCGCTAGCGGTGGTTCCAACGGCGGCATGTTTACCTGGGAATTGGGACAGAACCCCCTAACGGCAACGTTGTTTAGAGCGATAGCACCCATTATTGGTTTGCCGCACCGCGGGTATTTGGATGGTAAGGGTAAAAACGAGGACATGCCCGTGTTACTCATTACGGGTCTCAATGATCCTACTGTACCTCCCGGCGACTGGGGAGATGAGAGCTTCACGACCACGAGCGATGGCGAGTCCTTTTACTACACAAGCGCTACGGGTATTACGAAAAGCTGGGCCGAGTCGCACGGCTGCGAGGTGACGAATAGCGCGGTTGTCTTTGATGCTGGTACGAGCGAAGCTGAATGTCGCACTTATTGCGCGAGCGACTCGGGCTGGCCTCGAGTTCTGGATTGTCGCTCTGATATGGGGCATACGTACGAGTTCAGCTGGACTTGGCCACTTATCTTAGAGTTTTTCAGCGCGCACTCGCTTTAGTTTGAGCTAGCTAAACGGGTCAGACGAGTATTGGCGACTCAATAGGGCCGAGAGAGCAATGCACTCGAATTTCTCCAGTTCTCGGTTAGATAACATAGGGTTAGCTTGTTATAGGACAGGCGCTCACGCCACTTGTAAACGCGTGTACAGCATACAAGAGCACATATCTGGCAGGGCGTTGGCACGATAGAAGATGTAGTGAACATATGGGGCTATAGCTCAGCTGGGAGAGCGCTACCGTGGCACGGTAGAGGTCGTCGCAGATCTTGTTTACGAAGAGATGCAGGATTGGGTGTCTAGAGGCTATCTAAAACTTTAAGTATCCGTACTGCATAGAGACGACTCGCAGATGAAGGGGTTACTGCGGGACAAGGTTCCAACCACGAAACACGAATCAAGGTTCATGATTCGTGATCGGGGGAAGGGGGGCTCTCTGGTAACCGAGGGGAGATAGTTAGAGAGCGATTCGCAAAAAATTTTTACAAAAAAAATCCCCCAAATCACGTCTAGGTACATTCACTCGGATGATCATGGATTACGCTCCGTGAACCGTGGTTCGTTAGTGTTGATTAGAGGTGTGTGTCAGGAACAAGGGGGTGTGTGTCAGGTGTGTGTCAGCATGTGTGTCAGGAACTTTTGGACAAGAATCTAGCAACCATGCGGGTTTGCGGGGTGTGTGTTAAGTGTGTCAGGTAGTTTCAAGTTAAAGTTCGTTTTACAAAATAAAAACGTGTTTTTGAGAAACTGTAAATAGAACTTAAAAAAGCTGACACACCTGACACACACTGATGTAAGTGCATGATAGTTAAGGAAAAAGTGTGTGTTAGAAACGCGAAAAGTTCCTGACACACATTTTTCAAAGCTGACACACACTAGATTTGCAGCAGCCCCGCGACGTGGGACGCGAGCCGTACCTCTTTGTTCGTGAGCCGTGACTCCTTACGATCGAGCTGAGTCCAGATGTCCCAAGCCTTGTTCCAGAGGAACTTGTTCATGACCACGGTTGCTGGATCGTTATTCGAGAGGTCTTGCCCTAGCTGTAAGGGACAATCTGTAGTGCTTTAGAGGAGGCGTCTTTGCGCTTCGATGACTACTAGGTCATTGATGGCGTTTTCCAGCCAGCTTGGCTTTACAACCAAGTTTCTACCGAGAAGGCCGATGCAACCTAGTGAGACGATTTCTTCTCTGTGTTTGCGAAAAAACCAGTCCCACCGGGACCGGTTGGCAAAGAGTTTAGAACCCCGTGTTTGATACCACTCGTCTTGCGTCATCCAGTCTTCACTTAAGAAGTGTTCCATCTGACTCTCCACGAGCTAACACAGGTTTGTTTTGCGGCACGAGCACATACACGGCTCGGTTGTTATTAACGCAATTTCATGGATTGAGGTGTTCGCCGGTTAGTCGGTGAAGTTTTAAGGCCCTAAAGAGTTGATAAACTGGATGATTGCGCGCTCTCGCAGTCGCTCTGGAGCATTTTTACCGAAGTACTTCTGCGTATCTTTATGGCTCGTGTGTGGTGCGGCAGTAAATACGTCATGTTGGCGTACTTGTTTGCTCAGCGCGGCGAGCATTTTTGGATCGTCGAGTCGGAAGGGATGATTTGATGTCTCGGTATGTGCCGCTAGTTGCTCCGCGAGTAACGATTGATAGCTCGTTGCCAAGGCGTCGAGATCTGGACGAGATTGCCCATCTTTGACAGGAGCAACGACTTTCGGCTTTTCCTTTTGTGGGATCTTATTTGGGAAAGCGATGCGATCCGCGAAATAGCCTTTCACTAAAAAATATAACAGAGCAATTTTCAGGTCTGATGTGTGAGCTAAGTGAGCTGGAAGGGTGTCTAGTCCCTGCTTAGCGCCTTCTGGCCGTGGTTCGTCAGAAATCTTAAGGCCAAGCATTTGAAATTCACGCATGTGCTCCGCTAAATCGGTCGCATCCAACGCTGGACCTCCGACAAGAGTTTCCATAAGCGCCCCCAGCATTCTATTCAAGTCTGGGTTTGCAGTCGTTGCGTCGATAGCATCTGCATTGGTGAGCTTAAGTAGGGCTTTGAAGAGCGCATCATCAGCTGGGTTATCCACCCCCAGACTTCCTGATTGCCTCGCGACGAAATCCTGAGCAGTACGCGTAATACGTTCTGTAACGCCTACTGACAAGCGTCCATCGCTTGATGTCCATGTGGTTCCGTGGACGCTTAAAGAGAGCGTTAAGCAATCTCGTAGCCCCTGTGGCATAAGCGCGCTCATTGGAGGCCTCCTGCTGCCTTCTCGACGACGTCTTTTAGTGTAATGGTCTCTAAGGAGCCATAGCGCCTAGCGAGCATTCTCGTATCAGCATGCCCTAGCACCTGAGATGTCGCCAGCGTCGAGGCTCCTGCCTTTAACATGCGAGCTGCTGCGATATGCCGAAGGTCATGGAAGTGTAGGTCAGTGAGGCTTAACTCTGCACGAAGGCGGCGCCACTCCCTACGCTCATCGTAGGCTTGATGGGGATTTGAGCCGCAAAATATCAAAGCATCTGGCCGGTATCGTTTATAGATTCTCAGTTCTGCGACGACGTCATCGGACAGAATGAGTGTTCGGTACCGACCCGTCTTATGGTCCGTTCCAATTTCCGAAATCTTTCGATCAAGATCCGTGTTATCCCAACGCATTCGCATGAGCTCACCTTTACGAGCACCGCTTGTCAGTGCTGTCAGAATAAGTCCGTGCATCCGACGATAGGTCGACAGTTTCGCCAGTGCTAGCAGGTCGGATATCTGGCGCTCAGATAAGTGGACGCGCCTTATTGGCTCGGATAACTTTTTCAGATTGCGTACTGGAGAGACAAACCCTAGTGGTACGCCTGATCGCCGTTTTTCGTTAATAGCCCAGTTGAAGATAGCCTTAATATCGCCTAACTCTCGATTACGTGTCGAGTTGGCCATTCCCGCGCCCGACAGTGCTTCAAGCAATCCTTCGACTTGTTCTCCGGTGATATCCCAGGCGACGGTTTTGCCTAACCAGTCGAGCCATTTTCGAAAGCGATAGTCCCGTGGTTCATTGGGTTTTGCGCACAGACAGTAGCCGCGCACGAGTTCAGCAAAGGTTAGTTTGGGATTGGGGGTGTAACCGCCAACTCGGGCACTCGCCACGGAGTTCACGTCAATTTTTGATGCAAAAGATCGCATGCTCAGTCTCCTGTTCTCTATCCTGCAGTTGCAGGGAAAAAAGTTTCTGAGCTGTGTAAGTCCTTGTGCCGCAAAGACTTTATCGATATT
>ENA-OUOG01002335-OUOG01002335.1-marine-metagenome-genome-assembly--contig:-NODE-2335-length-19886-cov-4.229239_pt1 | contig 19886 bp, 17 predicted proteins | sample MGYA00248635_ERZ508505 | MGnify/ENA primary metagenome ERZ508505 (study PRJEB26176, sample SAMN06267871) | marine metagenome | isolation source: Saanich Inlet, British Columbia, Canada | place: Pacific...
TATAGAACTATTTGTATTATTTTTTTAAACTAATATTATAACCACTTATATTAACATTATCATAAAATATAGTTAAATATATTAACAAATATTTTACATTTTCCTATAAATAAACAATATCTTATTTTATAATAATAGAAATGATTAAATGCCCCCCTCGTGCTCAACACATATTATTAGTAATCTACAAGAAACTCATTTATTTGCAATACATGATATAAAAAAACAAGTGAATTAAAGAAAATCGTCTATAATTGTCGCTCGCATAATAATCTTCCTTGATTATCAGTTAGTTGCGATTTTTTTATAGCATTATCTTTGCGTTCTCCAATAACCATCCATTCGACTTCAACATCATCACTAGTATTTTCACAATTAACTTTTATAATACCATTATCAATATAACCAATTACATTATCGAATGTCTGATTATTTCTTAAATATAAAAAAGGATTATTAATTAAAGCTACAAAAGTTCCTCCTACAATAGCCCCAAATAGAAGCGTGGTAATAATGATAATCTTTTTGTTTGATTCCATGATTTCTTTTCTCCTAATGACGCCAGGAATAAGGGGGCGCATTTATTTTTCACCTATTAATCGCCATCTATCTTGTCAAAAATAAATGCGTCCCCTTTTTTTTAAGAAAAGGAGTCCATAAAGTTTCTGAAATTGTGAATAAGATTCAACCTGATTTAGTTCACTTGAATGAGATCGGAATGTTTTCATTGGCAAAGTCTTTAAAGAAGAACTTTGATTTTCCAATTGTGATGCACGCCAGAACAGTTCCAAACCGTAGGCATAAATTTCTGATTAATCGATTTACCAAAAAATCCAATAAATATGTCGACTGTCTGATTTGTATTACAAAAAGTGTTGCCAATCTCTATCCAAAAGTTAAAAATAAAAAAGTGATCTATAATCCGATTCACTTGGAGAAGGTTCAATTGGATAATATCCCCTCAATAGATTATCAAAGCCAAAAGATGAGGGTTTTATTTCTAGCAAATTTTTACAAACAAAAAGGGATACAGGAGACATTAGAATCAGCCATAGAATTAAAAGACAATTCTAATATTGAATTTGTCGTCATTGGTTCTAATACCAAGCCTAATGCATACTTTCGAAGCGTGATTGGAGTTACTTTGGATATCTTAAACATATACCCAAACTATGAAAAGAGATTAAAGTCAGCAAAAAGAGACCTAGGGTTAGAAAATTTAAGCTTATTAGGGCAAATTGATGATATAAGTGAAGAGATCAAAAAATGTCATTTATTAATTGCTCCGATGCATTTGAATGGCACTCCGAGGTCTGTTTTTGAAGCAGGAGTGTACGGAATCCCTTCAATATTGGCTCTTTATAATAGAATAGATGACCTTGTGGAAGATGGTAAAAATGGGTTTGTCATTGAAGAGAAAAATGTGGCTGAACTAACCGATAAAATTCTCCTGTTGCAACAAGATAGGACATTATTAGAGTCCATGGGGAAAGCGGCTAGATCGAAATATAGAAAGGTTTGTGACCAAACAGAGGTCACTGAACTGGTGAACTCGGTTTATCTCGAATGCTTGAGCCATTGAATTGCAATGTGTCAAATAGAATTACCTTGTTCAGGTAAGTACAATTATGTTTAAACTTCTACTTTATAAATTTGATCTAAAGAAGTTTAATCCTTCTGTTAATATTAATCCTGTTTTTGATACAGGCTTTTTAGTCAATGGCAAGGCAAGGCCAACGGTTTTACAAAAGGTAGAGATCGTTCGTTTCACTTTGGTACTCAAGAGTTTAATATTGTTGGTATGATTTCTCATTTAGGTCCTCAATTTGGCGTAGCAGATGGTATAGCTTTAGCTAGTAAATTAAAAAACAAAAACCAAGTTACAGCAGTATTTACTGGAGATGGAGGCACTAGTGAAGGTGATATTCATGAAGCGTTAAACGTCGCTTCGGTTTGGCAATTACCTGTTTTATTTTGCATTGAAAATAATGGTTACGGTTTATCTACACCTACAACAGAACAATACAATTGTAAAGATCTAGCAGATAGAGCTATTGGTTATGGCATGGAATCGCACATTATAGATGGTAATAATATTTTAGAAGTCTACACTAAAATTTCTAAAATTACTAAAGATATGAGAAGCAACCCTAAACCCGTTTTAATTGAATTTAAAACGTTTAGAATGCGTGGACATGAAGAGGCAAGTGGTACAAAATATGTACCTCAAGACTTAATGGATGCTTGGGAGAAAAAAGACCCAGTAGATAATTTTAGAGCGTACTTAATTGCTGAAAATATATTAACAGAAAAGCAAGACGACATTTTTAAAGCTGAAATTAAAGCTGAAATAGATACGCATTTAGACAAAACTAATGACGAAGAAAAATTAACCTCCTCTATTAGTAACGAATTAAATGATGTGTACCAAGAATTTAATTATCAACAAGTTGAAGAAAATATAAATACTAAAGAGCTTCGTTTAATTGATGCCATTTCTGAAGGTTTAAAACAAGCAATGGAAAAGCACGACGATTTAGTAATAATGGGACAAGATGTTGCCGAATATGGTGGTGTTTTTAAGATTACAGATGGTTTTGTAGAGCAGTTTGGAAAAGACAGAGTTCGTAACACACCTATTTGCGAGTCTGCAATTATTGAAACAGCAATGGGATTGAGCATTTCTGGAATTAAAAGTGTTGTAGAATTACAGTTCAGCGACTTTATAACTTCTGGTTTTAATCCTGTGGTTAACTATTTAGCAAAATCGCATTATCGCTGGAACCAGAATGCAGACGTTGTATTACGTATGCCATGTGGAGCAGGAGTTGCTGCAGGACCATTTCATAGTCAAACCAACGAGGCTTGGTTTACAAAAACTCCAGGTTTAAAAGTAGTTTATCCTGCATTTCCAAAAGACGCTAAAGGTTTATTAGCAACAGCAATTAACGATCCTAATCCTGTGTTGTTTTTTGAGCACAAAGCCTTATATAGAAGCATTCGCCAGGAAGTACCAACAGATTATTTCACTATTCCTTTTGGAAAAGCAGCGATGTTAAGAACAGGTGAACAAATAACAGTTATTGCCTACGGTCAAGCCGTACATTGGGCAATGGATACTTTAGATAAACATCCAGAAATAGATGCAGACTTAATTGATTTACGTTCTCTACAACCTTTAGATACTGATGCTATTTATACATCAGCAAAAAGGACAGGAAAAGTAATTATTCTACAAGAAGATTCTCTATTTGGTGGTATTGCAAGTGATATTTCGGCATTAATTATGGAAAATTGTTTCGAGTTTTTAGATGCACCAGTAAAACGTGTAGCCAGTTTAGACACTCCAATACCTTTTATAAATCAGTTAGAAGACCAATATTTATCGCGTGATAAGTTTGAAGGTGAGTTATTAGAGTTGGTTGCTTATTAAATATAAAATCTGTCAAAGATTTCTAAACTATCACAGCTTGCTAAATGTTCCAGAATTAGCAAAAGGACATTCTTATTATGGTGTTGGAAATCAAACCATAAGTCCCAATAACGCAATTATAGCTTATGGTGTAGATACTCTATCTAGAAGAAAATACGATTTGTATTTTAAAAATTTAAATACGAAAGAAATGATTGTAGATGTCCTTAAAAACACAACTGGAAGTGCTATTTGGGCAAACGATAACAAACTGTTTTCTATTCTACCAAAAACCCTATTACTTTAAGAGCAAATAAAATTTTTAAACACGTTTTAGGAACAGACCAATCTGAAGACACTTTAGTTTTTGAAGAGAAAGACGAAACGTTTAGTACAAGAGTTTATAAATCAAAATCTGAAGATTATTTAATGATTTATAGTTATCAAACATTATCTAGTGAATATCAATATCTTGATGCTAATACACCTAATGGAGAATGGAAAATAATACAACCAAGAGAGAAAAATTTAGAATATAGCCTTGGCTATTTTGGAGACCACTTTTATATAAGAACAAATTTAGATGCTAAAAACTTTAAAATTGTAAAAACACCTGTCACAGCAACAACAAAAGAAAACTGGACAGACGTTATTCCGCATAGAGACAATGTTTTAGTTGGTGGAATAGATTTGTTTAATGACTTTTTACGATTCATAATCTTGGTTTTTTGATTGATTTGTTTTCTGTTACTGAAAGTCTTCAGTAATAATTGATTATTTTTAAATTATCTATAACGCCTTCTTGAATTCCAAGTGTTACTTTTAGTACCTTCTAATGTACCTGTTAATTGATTGTTGTTTAAAGTTCTCATGACTATTGGTTTTAAATGTTGATTAAAATTATTTTGTTATACTTAAAAGACGACAAGAATTGAATTTTGTTACAGTACTATGTAAAACAAAGTACTATTTTAACACTTTTTAACTAATTATTGGTTTTGAAAACATATAAGTTCTATAATAAAACAGATATATACATTTGAGAATAATATATTTTTAAAGGATTATGAGAATTTTAATATTTAGGTATAGTTTTTGTTTTATTTTTGAAAATAGATTTATATGTACATGAAACTTAACTTGTTTTTTCTTTTTACATTCTTTTTAGTGCTTACTTCAAGCGCTCAAATTGATAGTGATAACAAATCTATAGCTATTCCTGCGGTAGAAGCAGAAGACCCTAAAGAAGACAATGAACTTATAATACAGCCTGTAGAAAAAAATAATATAGAGCCAGAAGAAGAAGAAGAAAACAAAATTGTTTTACCAAAAAAAGAAGTACTTCCCGTAGCTAAACGTAAAGATTTTTCTATGATTAAAGAGAATAAGTTTAGAAATCCTGCAGAATTATACCAGAAGCAATTAAAAAACGCTTTGAAGTTGAGACCTGATAATGAAATAAGTAATAACGGTAGATCTACAACACAGTTTTTTGGCGAATACAAAACCAATTCAAAAAGCTTAAACATTATATATAGAGATCATGGTGCTCAAGATGGAGATTTAATTAGATGTTATTTAAATGGTTATGTAGAAAAAGAAAGAGTTCTATTAGAAAGACAGTTTAAAAGTTATTTTACTACATTAAAACCTGGTGACAACGTAATTGAATTTGAAGCTTTGAATCAAGGCAGTAGTGGACCAAACACTGCTGAATTTAAAGTATATGATAAAGATGGTGTTTTAATTTTAGAGAGTCAATGGAACCTTTTAACAGGAGTAAGAGGAACCTTTACTGTTATATATACACCAGAAGAGGAATAGCAAACTTTATTATTTTCTTTAAATTACCAATAGAAAAACGTATTTTTACAAAAATTTAGCAATCCAGCTAACAATTAACATTACACAAAAAAAAGAATGGCAAAGTCGCAACAGACATTTAACAAATTAGAAAAAGAGAAAAAGCGCCTTAAAAAGCGTGAAGACAAAAGAAAGAAAATGGAGGCCAGAAAGGCTGAAAGGGAAGAAAATGGAACAGATGGTATCCAGTTTGCTTACGTAGATTTTAATGGAAATCTTGTAGATACTCCACCAGATCCTGAAGATAAAATTAAAGTAAAAGCAGATAATATTGTATTAGGAGTACCTAAAAAAGAAGATTTACCTGAGGTAGATCCTATTAGAAAAGGAAAAGTCTCTTTTTACGATTCTTCTAAAGGTTTTGGTTTTATTATAGATACCGAAGATCAAGAGAAGTACTTCTGTCACGTTAGTGGTTTATTAGACGAAATTACAGAAAACGACAAAGTACAGTTTGAACTAGAAAAAGGCATGAAAGGCTTAAACGCTGTACGTGTAAAGAAAATATAACATAACTTTTAACGTGTAATCTCTATAAAAGCCTTGATTTAAATAATCAAGGCTTTTTTTATAGTGCTAATTCAATACTGTACCTAAGCTATTAAATAATTTGGCCTTAGTGTGGTAAAACTTGTTTCTTAATTTAAGCTGTTTTAATTGCGCGTCTATTAAACTCGATTCTCTGTAGTTTATTAAGAAAACAGAACTTTCGCCAAAGCTAAATTTTCGCTCTTCGGCTTCTAAAAGTGTTTCGTAATCTTTAACTACTTCTGCAATAATTTCATTTTGAGTAATGTAAGACTCAAGCTCTCTTTTTAAAGCTTCAACCTTGTTCTTTAAACTTAAAGAGGTATTTGTACGTTCAAACTTTGTTGCTTCAATTTTAATTTTTGCTAATTTTAAATCACCACGCTCTTTTCTTAAAAACAACGGAAAGGCAACGTTTAAACCCGCTTTATAATTTGATGTGTTAAAGCTATTGCCAATATCTGGATCTTGTGTAATAAAATTATATTGCACATCTACTTTTGGTAGTAACTTGTTAGCTTTTAGTCTTTTATCCACTGTTAAACCACTAATCTTACTATCTAAAGCTATTAATTTAGGATGCGCTTCGGCATTAAACTCTACTAATTCTTCCAATTGCAAAACACTGTCAACCTCAGATTTTTCAAGTGGTTTTGGATTTACATTTGGATTTATTTCCAGTGGCACATCGTTGTCTAACCAAAGAAAGTTAGAAACCATTAATGTGTTTTTCATTAACTTAACTTTAGATTGTTCTAAAGCTAAAGCTCTATTATTAATATTTATATTGGCTTCTAAACTGTCTATTCCTGCTTTGTCTCCAGCTAATACGCTCTCTCGAACGCCTTCAAAACGAATTTTTGCATTAGATAGAAAACGTTTAAACATTTCTGTTTCGTTAAATGCTTGTACCCAATCAAAATAAGCCAAAGCTGCCTCAAAAACAATGTTATTAGCCATTAAATCGCGTTCTGCTTTGGTTTGATTGTTAAAAAACCGAGCTTTCTTTAATGTAGCCATGCGCTCATTAATAAATAAGCCTTGGCCTAAAGAAGCAGAAACTCCTGCAGTAAATAACCCATTATTGGGTACACTATTTTGTGGATTTAAAAAGTCTCCACTATTTTCTTCAAAATTAGCTTTAACATCAATACCATACCAAGTTGGCACTTTAAAAGTAGCATTAAATAAATTGTAATAATCTTTACTTTTAAAGTCTTTTCTATTATAATCTACTTCTAGTTTGGGATCAAAACCTCCACGCGCTTTCATTAAATTAGCTTGGCCTTCTTCAATTTTTAGATTAGCTTGTTTTGCTATAGGATGAAATAGTTTAACAAATCCCAAATATTCCTCGAACGAAAGTTCTTCTGGATTATCTAACTGTCCATATGTTGAATAGGAGAGTATGAAACAAAATAGTAATAGATATTTTTTCATGTATTAATACTTTTTTGCAGATTCTTTAGATGATATTGGCTGATAATAATTAGGAGGGAAGCCATTTAATTGTCTCCACAATTCGAACCAAATAGGCACATCTTCTAATAAACCAATAGCTTTAACACCAGAACCTACACGAATTGCACTTGGCCAATCATAATCCTCTTTATCTGGTGCTAATAAAATTCTGAATTTTCCGTTTTCACTAATAAAACTTTCCATTGCAACTACTTTAGCTCCATAGGTACCATAAGACACGTTTGGCCATCCACTAAATACAATTGCTGGCCAACCATCAAACTGAATTCTGAACGATTCACCAATATGAACCAAAGGCAAATCTATTGGATCTATATACGTTTCCACAGCCATATCGTAATTAGCAGGCATAATACCTACCAAACGTTCTCCTTCTTTAAAACTTTCTCCAATACCAGTTTTTATTGCTTTGTTTATAAAGCCATCTAAAGGTGCTTTTATATAGTACATGTTATTTCTAATTTCATAATTAGAACGATTATTTTCTAATTTTGAAACCTGTGCAACAGCATCAAATTGGTTTGATTCTGCAGTAAACTTATCGCTTTGAGCTCTAGAAATTTTTTCAATATATTCTGCTTTAACACGAGTTATTTCAACTTGAGCATTTAACACTTCGTTTTGTGCTGCTAAATATTTGTTTTCTTGAGATATAAGTTTGGCTTGTGTTTCTTGTAACTTCAAGCGTTTTTCTTCTACATCTGTTAACGACTTTAAACCTTCTTTTTCTAAGGATTCTGCACGTAAAAATTGTTTTTCTGCTATATTAAGGTTGGTTTTAGCAGCCTCAAAATCTACACTATCACTTTTTACTTTAAGCTTACTTTGTAATAATTTGTTTTCTGCTTGTTTAAGTTTTAAACTACGTTCATTACTTAAGGCTCCAATTTGATTATTTAAGGCATTAACTTTATAATCGTAACTTTTTACAGATGCATTTTTAGCATCTATTTGCTGTCCTGTTCTTTGAACTAAATCAGGATCAAAATAATCGCTTTTTACTTCAGATATAAAAAGAATGGTATCTCCTTTCTTAACAAAATCTCCTTCTCTAACATACCATTTCTCTATTCTTCCTGGAATTGGAGATTGAATACTTTGTGGTCTTTGAGCAGGAGTAAGAGTAGTAACCGCTCCTGTAGCTGTTATATTCTGTGTCCAAGGGAAGAATAATATAATAAAACATATTATTGCAGATATAATTAGCAATCTGTTAAACTGCTTGTAATGTCGTTTTTCAAAAGCTTTTTTAGAAGACTTAAATCCAGAAATATCAACCGTTGTATTTAATTTATTATGCGAAATATTTAACATACTATTTTGTGTTAATTATTTTACCATTACTAAGTGTAATCGTTTTGTTTGCTTTTGCTTTCCATAAATCACTCTGACTTACCACAACTAGAGTCCAATTATGTCTTGGGTCTGTTAAAAAGTCTATAATAATTTTTGCTTCTTCTGCCTCAAATTGATCTAAAGGTTCTTTTAAAAGTAACATTTTAGGTTGTTTAACTATGCTTCTAGCTAGCATTATCTTTTTAGAAATTGTAAACGAAATGCCTTTTCCTTCTGGATACATAATAGTTTTTAAACCCAACGGTAAAGATTTTACAAAATCTTTTAAGCCAACAACTTTAATAGCTGCATTAACTTGATCTGTTGTAACTGAAAGATCACCAAAAGTAATATTCTCTAAAAGTGTACCTTCAAAAGGTGTTTCTTCTGTTAGAGTTTGACCAAGATACGCTCTATAAGAATTTAAATTAATACCAATTAACGATTTATTATTAGCATAAATTTTTCCTTTTGTAGGAGAAATTAAGCCTGCAATTAACTTTAACAAACTCGATTTACCAGAACCACTTTCTCCATTAATTAATAAGGTTTGCTTAGGTTCTAATTTTAGCGAAATATCTTCTAATATAGGATTATCTCTATCTGAAACTTTAAAAGTTACGTCTTCTAGCTCTACAATAAACGCTTCATCATTAATATCTAATAATTCTCCACCTTGAGATTCTAAAGGTTTGTCTACAATTTTTGCAAGTTTTTCTATAGCTGTTAAAACATCATACATTGTTTCTAATCCTAGAATCAGTTTTTCAACAGAGGCAATAACTAATAAAATAATAATTTCTGCTGCAACAAATTGTCCAATATTCATTTGCTGATTTAATACAAGCAAACCACCAATAATCAATAATCCAGCAGTAACTAGTACTTTAAAACCTATTAATTGTATGAACTGTACTACTAATACTCTAAAGTGATTTTCTCTAGCTTCTAAATAATCTGAAACTAGCCTGTCATTTTTGTCCATTGCTAGAGTTGTTTTTCCAGATAGTTTAAAACTTAAAATTGAACGTGCTATTTCTTGTAACCAGTGTACTACTTTATATTTATTATCCGATTCATCTAAACTTGTTTCTAAACCTTTTTGTGCAGTAAACTTAAATACTATGTACACTAATATTAATAGAAAAAAACCATAGATAATAAAGAATGGGTGGTAAAAAGAAAGTAATAATAAACCAAAAATAATTTGCAACAGTGCAGCTGGAAAATCTATTAAAAGTTTAGATAATCCCTTTTGAACGGTTAAGGTATCAAAAAACCGATTCACTAATTCTGGTGGATAATAGCCTCTTAAACCATCCATTTTCATTTTTGGAAAACGGTAAGCAAATTCAAAAGAAGATCTTGTAAATATTTTTTGCTGTACGTTCTCAATAATACGTATTTGCATTAATTGAAGCACACCAACAAATATAACACCTAAAGTAACTAAACCTACTAATACCATCCATGAGGTGCTTATTTGTGCACTTTGTAAAAGGTTAATAATAGCTTGAATACCCAAAGGAAGCGATAGACTTACCAATCCTGCAAAAATAGCATAGAAAATAATTTGCCTGATGTCTTTTTTATCTAATTTTAAAAGTCCAACAAAACGCTGCCATGCGTTAATAACATTCTTAGCCATCTATTTATGAGTTAAAATATTAAACACTAAATCTTTAAAGAAATCAGTAGGCTGTAAACCTTGACTACATTCTGTAATAGATTGGAAGTGATTTTTTAAAAAGTGTTGATGCATTGCACCTTCAATTACTGTACTTGCCAAAGTTAAAGGGTATTTATAGGAAACATCTACATCTACAATCATATCTTTTAATCTATTTACCAATCGCTTGTAAACAGCAAAGTAGCCTTCCTTATTTTCATTATCTACCTCTTTGGTTAAATAAGATTTAGAATACTCGTTAATTACAATTTGTTTTAAAATAACCTCGTCTATATGACTAAAAGCAGAGTCTATTGTAGTAGTTTGCGTAAGCACTGCAATGGCTTTCTCTAATTTTAGTTTATTATCTTCAATGTTATTTGTAGATAAAACAAGTTGGTATTCTAACCAAGTCCAATACCAAGAAGTTAAATAAACAAGTAACATATGCTTACTTTCAAAATAACGATAAATAGAACTCTCATTAGAACCAATTTTTTCTCCCAATTTTTTGAAAGTAAATCCATCAAAACCAATAGTATCTATTAAATAAATACTGTTTTCAATAATTCGCTTTCCCAAATCTGAAGATTCTGGATCTTTTAAATAAATTTTTTCGTTTATATTAATTTTAATATTTGAAAGTAAATATTTCATAGTAAAATAATTTAATTGCAAATATAATAGTATTACTATTAATACTATAATTATATTAACTAATAATTAACTAATAATTAACTATTAAGCTATTTTAATAAGTATTAATTAAATTAATGACTACTTAAAAGCACTAGAATTTGGAAGTTCGAAGATTTCTAAATCAAAATAAGGCACTGAAGCTAAGAAGTGATCGAAAAGATCTGACATAACATATTCGTAATTTTCCCAACGTTTGTCTTTACTAAACGCATAGATTTCTAGAGGAATACCTTGAGTGGTTGGCTGTAATTGTCTTGCCATTAGCAACATGTCTTTATTAATAGCTGAGTGATTTTCTAAATAGGTTTGTATGTATTTTCTAAAAACACCAATATTAGTAAGATTTCTTCCGTTTAGCAGTTGGGTTTTATCTGCATTATTTTGCATATTATATTTACTAATCTTACTATTCATTTGTTCTAAATAATCGCTTATTAGCTGAACAGATTTGAGACGCTCGATATCTTCATTAGTTAAGAATTTAATAGAGCTCTGCTTAATCATTAAATGTCTTTTAATTCTTCTACCATCAGAATTTGTCATGCCTCTCCAGTTCTTAAAAGAATCAGAAATCATTGCATAAGTAGGAATTGTAGTAATTGTATTATCGAAATTCTGAACTTTAACTGTTGCTAAGTTTATTTCAATAACATCTCCATCTGCACCATATTTTTCGAATGTAATCCAGTCACCAATGCGAACCATATCGTTTATAGAGACTTGAATACTAGCTACAAAGCCTAAAATAGTATCTTTAAAAATAAGTAGAATAATTGCTGAGGCAGCACCAAAACCTGTAATAAATTTCCAAATAGAAACGGAACTAAAAACGGCAATTGCGGCAATTATACCTGTTATCCAAGCAAAAATCATGAATACTTGAATGTAGCTATCTATTGGTTTATCTTTTAATCTTGGTAAGGTTTTAAAATAATCTTCTAGTGTATGCAAAACACTTCTAACAATCCATAGTGTTAATACTATAAATAGAACTTGTAATATTTTACGCACTGGAATCTCTATAAAACCAAAATCAATAAAAATTATTGGCAATAAGTTTAAACCAATAATTAATGGCAGAATATGTGCAACATTTCTAGGAACTTTATTGGCTAACAATAAATCATCGAAAGGTGACTTGGTTTGTTTGGCTATTCGAGCAGATAATGCACGCAAAATGGCTCTAATAATTCTATCTATAATATAAATAAGAATGATTGATAACAATAATAGTGTTAGCATGTTTAGATATTTTGCAGTTATAGGTTCTACACCTAAACCTTGAAAAATATCGTAAAAAAAACAACCTATTTGCTTTTGCATATTGTATTTAAATTTTAAACAAAACTAATGAGATTTATTGATTCTTAGTCTTATAAAAGTAATAAATTATAGTTAAAGTTCAGCAAGAATATTTATGGCGTTAACATCGCCAACTTTCATATTATCAAGCCTAATTTTACCAATCCTAAAGCGAACAAGCCTTAAAGTTGGGCAACCAATAGCACTTGTCATTTTTCTAACCTGTCTAAACTTGCCTTCTGTTAACGTTATAGAAATCCAAGACGTTGGACCATGTCTTGCATCACGAATTTTTTTTGAGCGGTTGGGCAGAAGAGGAGGTATTTCTAGTTTTAAGACCTTACATGGTTTGGTTTGGTATTTTTTACCATCAAAACCTATTTCTACTCCTTTTTGAAGTTGAGTAATTTGACTTTCAGAAATCGCTCCATCTACTAATGCATAGTATTCTTTTTCTACACCATTACTATTAATATAATTACTTATTTTTCCATCTGTAGTTAATAACAATAAGCCTTCACTTTTTTCGTCGAGTCTACCAATAGGCATTATGCTTTCTGGAAAATTTCCCAACTCTCCTAAAAAATGTTTTCTTTTTTGTTGGGTTGAATTACTCGCGAATTGTGAGAGCATACCATAGGGCTTGTATATTTTAAAGTGTTTATGCTGTTTAGCGTCCAATTAATATTGTGTTTTAAAGATGATGTAGCAACAAGTACCTCATGCTAAATTTTTTAATTCTCTTTCAAAATTTTATAAACCAAGTCTTTAGTTAATTGCTGTCCATTTGCATTTTTACGAATTAAATCATAACTATATCTAAAGTCGCAACCACTTTTATATTCGCTGCAACCATAAGCTGTTTTTCCTTTTATAATTGTGCCTTTATTGCATTTTGGACATTTGTTTTCTTCGGAAGTGTTCTTCGAAATAACCTTACTTCTTTTTGCTTCAAATTTAAGTTTGAAATTATCATCAAAACGGAGGAGTCCTTCTGTAGAAACCTTATTAACTTTAAATCCTTTTAAATTAACTGTAGATCCTTTTTTAAGTAACCTAATGTATTGTTTTTCGGAAATCGTTTTGCCTTCAAACTTAAATGGTATCACAAAATCACAAGTTTTTTTAAATTCTGAACAACCATAAGCCGATTTTCCTTTCAAAATTCTACCATTCTTACATTTTGGACATTTTTCTGATGTTATTTCAGTGGATTTCTTAACTGTTTTTTTATTTGTTACCGTTGGTTTATTATTTACAGAAGAGATATTTGCTTTTATGGTTTCACTTCTAACATCAAAAACCAAACGATCTACCATACGCTTCATTTGTTTAATAAAACTTCCTGCACTAAAGGTTCCTTTTTCAATATCCTTTAATTGTTTTTCCCATTTACCAGTAAGTTCTGCAGATTTTAATAATTCATTTTGAATAGTATCTATTAATTGGATTCCAGTAATTGTTGGTATGACTTGTTTTTTGTTACGTTTTATATATTTTCTTCTAAAAAGCGTTTCTATAATATTTGCACGAGTAGAAGGACGACCAATACCATTTTCTTTCATGATCTCTCGCAACTCCTCATCATCTACTTGTTTTCCTGCAGTTTCCATAGCACGTAGGAGAGAGGCTTCTGTAAATTGATTTGGTGGTTTAGTTTGTTTTTCTAAAAATGAAGGCTCATGTGGTCCTTTTTCGCCTTTTACAAATGTTGGTAACATTTCAGAATTACTATTTGTGGCGTTTGTTGTCTCAAAAACAACTCGCCAGCCTTTTTCTAAAATTTCTTTTCCTGTGGTTTTAAACTTTACTTTCTCGGCTTTACCTATAACTGTGGTATTAGACACTTTACAATCCGGATAAAAAACAGCAATAAATCTACGTACAATAATATCGTAAACCTGTTGCTGGTTGTACTGTAAATTCATTTGTTGCCCAGTTGGAATAATCGCATGATGGTCTGTTACCTTACTGTCATCAAAAACTTTTTTAGTTTTTTTAAGTTTTTTGCCTTGAAGTGGTTGTGTTAGTGCAGCATAATTAGTTAACTTTTTTAGTATTCCTTGTGCTTTTGGATACACATCGTTTGGTAAAAAGGTGGTATCTACTCTTGGATAAGTTACTACTTTTTGCTCGTATAGTTTTTGAACAATTTTCAAGGTTTCGTCTGCACTAATACCAAATTTTGTATTGCAATAGACTTGCAAACCAGTTAAATCGAATAATTTTGGAGCATATTCATTGCCTGCTTTTTTGGCTGTAGTTACTATCTCAAAATCATGTTTTTTTACAATTACGGCTAGTTTTTTTCCATCTTCCATTTTAATAAAGCGTCCTTCTTCATAACTAAACAAGGTGTTACGATACATGGTTTGAAGTTCCCAATAGGGTTGTGGTATAAAATTTTCAATCTCTTTAAAACGGTTAACCAACATGGCTAGAGTTGGTGTTTGTACACGACCAACAGATAGTACTTGCTTATAACCTCCGTGTTTTACGGTGTATAAACGTGTGGCATTCATACCTAACAGCCAATCTCCAATAGCACGAGAAAAACCTGCATAATATAAATTATCGTAATCACTCGACGGTTTAAGGTTGTTAAAACCTTCTTTTATTGCTTCTGTTGTTAAAGACGAAATCCAGAGTCTCTCTACTTTACCTTTATAATTGGCTTGGTTTAAAACCCAACGCTGTATGAGTTCTCCTTCTTGTCCAGCATCACCACAGTTTATAACAACATCTGCTTTATCAAATAAACTTTTTACAATGCTAAATTGTTTTTTAATTCCAGAATCTTTGGAAACCTTGGTTTCAAAGCGTTCTGGCAACATTGGTAAATTATTTAAATCCCAGCTTTTCCAATACGGTTTATAATCGTTTGGTTCTTTAAGCGTGCATAGGTGTCCAAAAGTATAGGTTACAGCATAGCCATTGCCCTCGTAGTAACCATCACGTTTTGTGTTAGCTCCAAGAACAGCAGCAATTTCTCTTGCTACAGATGGTTTTTCGGCAATGCAGACTTTCAACATTAAAAATAATTTAGAAACTGCAAAATAGTAATTTCAATTAGAGGTTTTTTGTGAAGTTATTGAGAGTTATTAACTAATAAATATTTTATAATTTATTTAAACTTTAGCATCACATATAACTATAAATTCTATAACTGCTCTTAATTATTAAAAGAACAGACATTTAAAGCTAGGGAAAAAACACATTTAGTTGTTGTAGGTTTAACATTAAAACGCTTACAATCAATTGTACCAATCAATATTTTTATTTACATTCGTTTTTTAATTAATATAATATGATCAATAAACTACCCAAAATTACCATTATACTGTTACTTCTTCTAACAAATTTTTCTTGTTCTGAAGATAATAATCCTACAACTAATGATGGTTACGAACCAACTCCAATATCTCCAGTGGTTTTAAATATGGACGCTTATCCTTTTAATACGCTTTCTGAATATCGTTTTTTTGAAGGTGACATGAAAGCTCAAGATCCAGCAATAGGAGTTATAGCTTACGAACCGATTTCTACATTATTTACAGACTACGCAAAAAAGAAGCGTTTTGTATGGATGCCTAGCGATGTTAAAGCGACTTATAGTGCTGATAATGAAATTATAAACTTTCCAGTTGGAACAATTTTAATTAAAACATTTTATTATACAAATGTCCAACCTGGTAACACCACACGTATTATAGAAACCCGTTTAATGTTAAGAAAAGAGGACGATTGGCACTTTGCAGATTATATTTGGAATGATGACCAAACGGAAGCAACTTTTAGTCTAGAAGGCTCTTTTACTAATGTCGACTTTATAGAAAATGGAGTTGTAAAAAATACTAATTATCGCATACCATCTGAAGTGGAGTGTTTTACATGCCATAAACTTCAAACCAGCTCAGTTCCAATTGGTGTAAAACCACAAAACTTAAATAGTAATTATAATTATCCTGAAGGTTCTATAAATCAATTACAAAAATTAATCAATGAAGGCTATTTAGAAAACAATATACCAGCAACAATTAATACTGTAGTAAAATGGAGCGACGAAACCCAGCCTATTAACTTAAGAGTACGATCATATATTGATATTAACTGTGCTCATTGCCATTCAGAATTATCACATTGTGATTATAGACCTGTACGTTTTGCATTTGATGAAACAGAAAATGAAACAAATTTAGGTGTTTGTGTTGATCCAGACACAAATATTCCTGGTATGATTGATATAGTAACTCCTTCGTTAAAAGAACGTTCAGTAATGTATTACAGAATAAATACAACTGCTGAAGAATTTAGAATGCCTCTTCTAGGTAGAAGTATTATTCACGAAGAAGCAGTTAGCCTTATTGGCCAATGGATTGATAGTTTAACAACAGAATGCGAATAAATAACTATTTAACAAACTAAAAGCATTCTAAAAAAATGTTTACATTTTAAATAAAAAACCAGCTTATGAAAAAGATTACTTTAATAATCTGTTTATTGGTTTCTTGCCTTTTTGCAGAAGCTCAAATAACAGTAGATTGTTCTGCAGGAGCAGTAAACACAACTTATTGTTACACTAACAACGACACAACAAGTTTCGTGTTTGTGAGTACTGATGGTTCAGACTTACAAGTTACATTTAACTCTGGTCAAACAGAAGACACTTGGGACGAATTGATTGTTTTAGACACAAATGGTTCTGAAATATATAATGGTTACGGAAATAATGGAGATTTAACCGGTCTCACATTTCAATCTAATGGAGATACAATTACAGTCTCTATAAATTCTGATATCACCATTAATTGTTCTGATAATAACTATACACCTTGGGATTTTGATGTTACTTGTTCTACTTGTACAAATCCTACTGCTGCTTACACAGTTGTAAACGACTGTGATACTAGTGGTGGTTTTTTAGTAAATGTTGATGTATCAGACATTGGTTCTGCAACTTCATTAACTGTTTCAGATAATCAATCTAGTCCAACGCAGTCTTTAAGTACTGCTGGAATGGTTCAATTTGGACCATACGTAAATGCTACAGATGTTACTTTTAACATACAAAATGATCAAGATATAAATTGCTCAATAAATAGTGGCTCTATTACTCAAAGCAATTGTCCACCACCTGCTCCTGTTGGTGTAACTTGTGCTTCTGGTAATTCAACATTTATTGTAACAGAAGAATTCGATGTTGTTTCTGGATGGACAGGAGATTTAAATAATGGCAATGGAAGTTGGGAAATCCCTAACGATTCAGGATCTGCAGGTACAGGACCAAATAATGCGTTTAGTGGCTCTGCTTTTATGAACTTTGAAGCTTCTGGAAATACTTCTGCCACAGCATCTGCAATTAGTCCTGCTATAGACTTAACAACTGCTACAGATGGAGCAGAATTGTCTTTTTATATGCATGCTTATGGAGCAGATATTGGAACATTAAATGTTAACGTAGGAACTGCTGCAAGTGGTCCTTTTACAACGTTATTTACACATACTGGAGAGCTACAATTAAGTGGAACAGAAGCTTGGGCTCCAATAGGAGTAAACTTAGATGCTTATGTTGGTCAAGTTATTTATTTGGAGTTTAGTCATACAGGAACAGGAACAGGATTTGAGGGCGACATGTCTATCGATTTTGTTCGTATTGAGGCATGTGGAACTTTTTGTATTGCTCCTTCAAGCTTAAATACTAGTGCTATCACTCAAGATTCAGCAACCTTAACATGGGTAGCCAATAGCGGAGAAACTGCATGGGAATATGTTTTACAACCTGCTGGAACAGGTATTCCTTCAGGAACTGGCATTGGAGTAAGTGCAAGTACAGTTAACTTAACAAGTTTAAACGCTGGATCCAACTATGAAGTCTATGTACGTGCAATTTGCGGATCTGATGTTAGTATTTGGGGAGGACCTTTAATGTTTACAACATTAGCACCTCCATCTCCTTCAACATTTACTGTTTCTAATGTTTCTGTAACAGGATCACAAAGAGCAGCAGTAGACATGAATGGTGACTTTTTAGATGATGTTGTTTCTATTGGCAATACAAATGTAAATATCTTTTACCAACAAGCTACAGGTGGACTGAGTTCTACAGCTACAAACATAACTACAACCAGCGCAGACAATTCACCTTCTTGGAGTTTAGCCGCTGCAGATTTCGACAGAAATGGTTTTACAGATTTATTATATGGTGGAGGAAATGGTGTTACATTTATGAAAGCCAATAATACAGGAGATGGTTTTACTGAAATTTCTGGATCAGAATATGTATTCTCTCAACGTTCAAACTTTGTAGATTTAAATCAAGACGGTCATTTAGACGCTTTTGTTTGTCATGATGTAGATCCAAATGTTTACTATTTAAATGACGGTAATGGTAACTTAGTATTTAACCAAGGTGGCCTTGGAGATATAGCTGGTGGAGGAAATTACGGCTCTATATGGATTGATTATGATAACGATAGAGATATGGATATGTTTATTGCAAAATGTCGTGGTGGTTCTTCTACAATTAATATTAATGAAATGCACGAAAATGACGGTACAGGTAGCTTTACAGAAGTAGGTACTGCTGTTGGTTTAGCAGATCCTTTACAAACTTGGTCTTCTGCTTGGGGAGATTTTGATAATGATGGTGATATGGATGTTTTTATAGGCGCAAGTTCAACTGCAGATGGAACGCATAAATTAATGCGAAATAATGGTAATAGCACCTTTACAAATGTAACAGCTGCATCGGGAATTTTACCTGTATTATCCAACTTAGGAATAGAAAATGCAACCTATGATTTTGACAACGATGGAAACTTAGATATTGCCTCAAATGGTAGTGTACTATTTGGAAATGGAGATATGACGTTTACAGTACATGATAATGTTTTATCTGGCAATAATGGTTCTTTTGGTGACCTTAATAATGATGGCTTTGTAGATGCTATTTCAGGCTCAAGTTTATACCTAAACGATACAAATACCAACAACTGGGTAACTATTACAACAACAGGTGTTGCTAGTAATATAAATGGTATTGGAGCTAGAATAGAAGTGCATACTGCTGGTGGTATTCAAATACGCGATGTTCGTAGTGGTGAAGGCTTCCGTTTTATGAGTACTTTAAATGCTCATTTTGGAATAGGAACAGAAACAGCGATCACTAATATAATTATTTATTGGTCTATTGCTTTTGATGTCTGCAAGTAAAATGCCATGCATTTCGACGCATAGCCAGAGCTGCAATAAATCTGTATGACGCTGCAAAAGATCATCAAGAATAGTTTCTAATGCAGTCCAATAATCTTCTGCTAATATTTCAACTTCACCCTTAGATCCTATAATAGGTGTAGGAGCAGAACATTCCGCAGCATCTAGACTACGGGCTTCAGTGAATGACCAAACAACACACTTGATGCGACTAGCCCCAAAATCAACAAGTAGGACCTTGGTATTCAAGTGCATTTCATCAGAGTATTGCTAAGACTTCATCAACGGCAGATCGCAGTTCCTGTTCGCCTTCAGCATCAAGAGAAAAATCTAAAAAGCGCATCTGACCAATGCGTTCTAATGTGGCAAGTTTTAATACTGTAC
>ENA-OUOG01002336-OUOG01002336.1-marine-metagenome-genome-assembly--contig:-NODE-2336-length-19879-cov-3.494597_pt1 | contig 19879 bp, 19 predicted proteins | sample MGYA00248635_ERZ508505 | MGnify/ENA primary metagenome ERZ508505 (study PRJEB26176, sample SAMN06267871) | marine metagenome | isolation source: Saanich Inlet, British Columbia, Canada | place: Pacific...
TCCGACCGCTTTTAAACTTTGGGTTAGCATCATTCCGATTAAGGGTATTAGTGCAACTTGGGAAGGTTGGACGCCTGCCTCCTGCGTTCAATTTTCTACCCAACACAAACTAGGGCCCTTGGCAATCGAAATTACAGGGTTGGAGGTGAGATAGTGTATAGAATCACCCAAAAACCACCTCGTGCAAATACCTTCCGGGCACTAAGGTGAATGCGCCGGCAATAAGCAGGCCGGTCCAATATAAAAAGAGCATTGAGAATTTATGCGAGCGAATATTTCCTCTTCTGAGTTGCCACAGGCTGTAGGGAACACTTGCGATGGTGACTAAACTGAGCGAGTGTATCCACCCGAAATGACCGAGCCACTGCGGGCCTACATGCGCCGGAAGCCAGAGTGAAACCACAGAAGAAAACACCATTAAAAATGCATAAACCTTACCCAAGCGTTTGTGAATCGCCCCGCCTTTTTCGGAAAACACAATTAAGTAAAACCCCAGCGGAACACATGGGGCAATGGTGTAGAGGTGAATATCGCGGATAAGATCGTAGCTCATAATTACCCAGCTTTTTGGCCCACAATACAAAGGGTTCCGGCCCAACCATCGTTTTGATCCAGCCTCTGGGTGTGAATAGTAGCAAATCCGGCAGCGGTAAAAAACGCAATCCACTGAGCTTCTGAATACAAGCGCATGAGATTGATTCCGCATTTTTCGGGCCAATCGTGCGAAACGGGATTTTCACTGTAAAAGTCAATTCCCATAACAAATGCGCCTCCTTGCTTTAGCCAGTTGTCATGAATGCGTTTAATCATTAGGGCAGGATCTTCGAGGTAGTACATGACTTCCATGCTGTGCACAATATCGGCGGGTTCTTTAGGAGACCACTTGGTAAGATCGGCCTTAACATATGCATTGTGGGTGTCTATATGTTGTGCTTTTTCAATCATATTCGCAGATCCATCTATGCCACAAGCCCAAGTACATCCCTCGAAATTGCGCACTAAACGAACGACCCATCCGTTGCCACAACCGGCATCGATAAATGAAAATTCGGATCGGCCTTGTAAAACGAGGTCAAGCATTTGCAACACTGCAGAACGGTGACCGGCAGCCATGCCCTCATCTTTTCCGATTTCGGCCCAAGTGTTAAAGACTTCGATAGGAGAACGTTTCATAGGCAAAAGATGTACTTTAAGGGTGTCCAATATAGAAAATAGATTATGCAAAGACGACAATTTGTTAAGCAATCTGCGGCTATCGCAGCTCTTGCGGCATTGCCTTTTGGCTGTGCTCCTTATAAACCTGCATCAAGGTATTCACTAGGTCTTCAACTCTACACGGTACGCGATGCGATGGAGGCGAATCCGATCGAAACGCTCAAGGCGCTAAGTAAAATGGGATACGAACATTTTGAGTCATACGGCTATGATGCGTCGGCTAAAACATATTATGGGTTCAGTCCATCAGCGCTGAAATCAATTTTAGAAGACCTAGGTCTTCGAACTACAAGCGGACACTACGGCTTGGTATCTGTACTTGACGCATCAGAAGATGAGCTTAAACGATATATCGATAGTTGTATCGAAGGGGCAACGGCACTTGGCGATCCGTATATTGTGTTTCCTAAACTCCCCGAGGCGTATCATTCTGCCGAAGGTTACGCGCATCTGTGTCAGAAGCTCAATGTAATGGGCGAGAAGATAACAGGGGCAGGGCTTGGTTTTGCCTACCACAATTTTGGCTTTGACTTTGAAACCTATGATGCTCGTACGGGTATGGACTGGGTTATTGAAGAAACGAATCCCGACTGGGTAAAACTTGAAATCGATTTTTATTGGCTCATGCGGGCAGGCGTAATGACCCCAGACGAGCTGGTCGAAAAGGCTCCAGGTTGTGTACCGCTTTGGCACATCAAAGACATGGACAAAATCACTCAAGACTATACCGAACTCGGCAATGGCAGCATAGATTATAGCCGAATTCTACCCGACCCGATTAAGGCCGGGCTAGAATGGTTTTATATTGAACAGGGCGGAAATTTTGCTGAATCCTCTATGAAGAGCGTTGATGTGAGCGCCGACTTTTTCAAAAAGAACCTGGCTACTTATTTATAGTGCGTTCATATTGCCCAAGGCTTTTACTCAAATCTTCGAGAGAAACACCTTTTGTTTCGGGCATAACGGCTAGCACCCAAACCAGCTGAAGGACCATCATTGCGGTAAAAATCGCAAACACCGTACTTGCTCCGATAGTTGAAAATAGTAGCGGTACAAGAGCAGGAATTATGGCGGCTAAAATCCAATGGGTTGAGGTTCCGACCGCCTGGCCTTGCGCCCGCTGTTTATTTGGAAAAATCTCAGAAATAAACACCCAAATAACGGCTCCTTGACCAATAGCATGAGAGGCAATAAACAAGAAGAAAAAGAAGGTTACGTGCACACCAAGCCAGTCTGTAGCAAAGCTGTAGGTCACTAGGCCAAGCGACAAAATATAACCTACCGAACCGATGATCATGAGTTTTTTCCGGCCAGATTTGTCGATAAGACTAAGTCCGATGAGTGTAAAAATCAGGTTTACCGCACCTACGCCAATACTGCTAAGCAGGGCAGCATTAGCTGCTAGACCCGCCATTTCAAATATGCGGGGCGAATAATATAAAAAGGCATTGATACCCGAGAACTGGTTGAAGGCAGCTAGCGCAATTACCAGCCAGAGCTGCTTGCGATATTTTTTTTGAAACACGGTTTCAGCGGTTTCGTTAGCTGAAGCTCTATCGAGGTCTTCAATCATTTCATCGATATTCACCGCTGTGTCGTGTAGTAGCGAAAGAATATTCTTTGCCTCGGCGGTTCTACCTCGTCCGAGTAACCAGCGCGGGCTACGTGGAACACGCGTAATAAGCAGCAGATAAGCTAGTGCTGGAAGCGCCTCGGCGCCGAGCATCAATCGCCAAGCGTTTGCGCCAGAAAAAAGACTGTTTATGAGGTAATTTGAAGCAAAGGCTACTAAAATTCCAAAAACAATATTGAATTGATATAGCGCCACAAGTCGTCCGCGATCTTTTGCAGGAGCTATTTCCGATACGTACGCCGGAGCAGCAATAGTAGAAACACCTACTCCGATTCCGCCTAAAAATCGGAACACTGCAAAAAGGTATGGGTCATTTGCAAATGCAGAGCCGAGGGCAGAAACGAAATACAGCACCCCAATATAAAACAGTGTCTTTTTGCGCCCCAAACGGTCGGTCGGAAATGCGCCGAGAGCCGCTCCGATAACCGTGCCCCAAAGCGCCGAAGACATAACAACAATACCGTGAAATGCTGAAGAAGCTCCGCCTAGAGTAAATCCTGACCAAAGGGCAGCAAGCGACTGGTCGGCACCAGAGATTACAACGGTGTCAAAACCGAATAAAAACCCTGCCAGTGCTACAATTAGGCTCCAGGCGTAGAGTTTGCGATTAGTTGTCTGCATAATTACTTCTGATGAAAAGATTCAGTAATAAACTCTAGTACGGTAGGTAGTGCAGTTCTCCAGTAGGTCCAGGTGTGCCCTCCATCTCGGACGCGATATTCGTGATTGACTCCCCGTGCTTTAAGTAGCACGTGCATTTGACTGTTTCCTTCGTATAAAAAATCGTCATCCCCACAGTCGATATACCATCGAACGCTGTTTAGTGCATCGGTTTCAAGAGTTTTGGCTAGATGAAGCGGGTTGTTTTTTTCTAAATAATTGGTCGCTCTGTCCTCGCTGAATTGCGCTCCGCTTCGCTTTGCCCAGTCGGTTAACTCTTCGCTAGTTTGTGGGCCCATCCAAGCACTTAGCGGCGCGGCGGCAGCAAATAATTCTGGATGTCGCATAGCGTACAAAAAGGTGCCGCCGCCGCCCATAGAAAGGCCAGCCACAGCTCTAAAACGTTTTTCTTTTCGTATGCGATAGGTTTTTTCTACATGAGGCATAAGTTCGTTGAAGAAAAAGTCTTCGTAGGCCCATTTGTCATCAATACCATTGGTATACCCAGGCCTGCCTGTATCGGCGTCAGGCATAATAATAATCATTGGGGTCGCCTCGCCAGCGGCGATCGCCTTGTCGGCTATATGCTGTACTTCGCCGAACTGAACCCATCCGGTTTGATTATCGGTGTATCCGTGAAGTAAATAAAGTACGGGGTATGATCGCGACGACTGCTCGTAGCCATCAGGCAAATAAACGGCGTAGTTTCGCTCTGATTTTAAAATTTTACTAGGTAGCGAAGCGGCATCAAGTACGCGACTTTGAGCCGCCACTAGACCCGATAAGCACAGGGTCAAAAGCCAAAAATAGGGTTTCATAGTAGTTAGGGTTAAGGAGCGGTAAAGTAGCAAAAAGATTTGATAGCGTACCTTTGAGTGTAAATGTGATTTAGGAACATGAACTCTCAGAAGTATTCAGAAATAATGATTAGTGTGCGCAAGATTGTGCGCGCAATTAATTTAGAAAGTAAGCGAGTTGAGAAAAATTTCGGGATAAGCATTCCGCAGTTACTTACCCTTAAGTACCTCAAGGAATGCCCAAATTACAAAACAACGATGCGAACACTGCGCGGTTTTTTGTCGCTCAACGCGAGCACGGTTACCGGTATTGTAGCGCGACTAGAATCTAAGGGGTATATCGCTCGACTGCCCGACCCAGCCGATAAGCGGTCTACGCCGATTGTTCTTACCTCAAAAGGCAATGAGCTTATTATGAAAACTAACGAGTCGTTACATGAGCGCATTTCTAAAAATTTAGAGCGCATTTCGGAGGAAGAATACCGATCAATTTTAGGTTCATTTGAAACTATTATTGACTTTTTAAACATTGAAGATTTAGACGCCTCACCAATTATAACGGGTCCAGCGGATATCAACGCTTAGAGCACCCAAAATAGTTTCTATAGAAAATATACTATCTTTGCAGCGGATTAACCAATGCAAAAGATATTCATGCAGAAACTTTACACTTTACTATTTCTCGTATTTTCAATGCTTTCCTATTCTCAATCTACTGTAAAAGGTACGGTTGTAGACGATCAGGGCATCCCGCTCCCGGGCGCCACGATTTTGGTGAAAGAAACAGGACAGGGAGTCATTACTAATTTTGACGGAGTGTTTTCTGTAGAAACTAGCTCTGCTGTAACGTTACGTATCTCCTTTGTGGGCTATAAAAACTTAACAGTAAAGGCTAATGCAGGAGACAATCTTTCGTTAGTGCTACAACCCTCTAACCAGCTCGATGAGGTGGTGATTACTGCTCTGGGTATTGAGCGTGAAGAAAAAGCACTGGGCTATTCGGTTCAGGGCATCACAGGCTCAGAGGTTACTAAGGTTAGAACTCCGAATGTGGTGAATGCCTTAGCCGGTAAAATCTCGGGTGTTAATATTACGGGTTCTTCGGCGGGCCCAACCGCTTCGGCAAATATTACGATCCGTGGAGCCACATCACTCATGGGTAATAACCAGCCGTTATTTGTGGTTAACGGAATGCCGATCACTAATGATCTGTATAGCTTCGATGACGGAATCAACGGTTCGACAACTATCGACTTCGGAAACGCTGCACAGCTGGTAAACGCTGACGACATTGAAAATATTAGCGTACTGAAAGGTCCGGCCGCGTCGGCACTCTATGGTGCGCGCGCCGCCAATGGTGTTATTCTTATAGAAACTAAAACAGGTAAGCTGAAAAGCCAAGGCACTAAAGTTGAGCTGAGTACCGGAATTCAGATTGCCGACCCACTTAAGCTTCCGAATTACCAAAATAAATACGGATCAGGAGGGGGCGGAAAATATTCGTACCTCAACGGATCTACGTACATCGGCGCCAATGAAAATTATGACGCCTACGGTGAAAATTGGGGACCTGAAATGAATGGGCAGTTGATTAAACAGTTCAATTCAAACGGCGAGCCTGTTCCATTCACTCCAGCATCTGACAACATTCGAAATTTTTATGACACCTCGATTAATCACACCACCAATGTGGCGGTTAATTCAAGTAGTGAGGATGGTTTTGGACGTTTTTCGTATACCCGATTAGATAACAAGGGGCTTATCCCTAACACGGGCTTAGAGCGAAATACATTTCAAACTTCGTTTGGAAAATCGCTGTTAAACGATCGGTTAAACGTGCAGGCGAATACCATTTTTGTGCGCTCAACCTCTGATAATATTCCGAATTCGGGATACGATGAATCTTCATCGGTGATGTATGGCTGGTTGTGGCTTCCGCGCCAGGTTGAAATTGCTGATTTGCGAGATTACTGGCAACCTGGACTCGAGGGCATCGAACAACGTTATGCCGAGAATCTTTGGGTAAACAACCCGTATTTTATCGCTTACGAAAACACTAATGCGTTTCAGAGCAACCGCCTTATTTCAACTATTCAGGCGAGTTATGATATAAGCGATCAGTTTAACATCCGAGCGCGCTATGGAGTAGATTATGTCGATGAACAACGCCAATACCGCCGCGCCCCATCGACCAAAGGAGTGCTGAACGGGAGCTACAGAGAAGATGAAATTTCGTTTAGAGAAAGTAATGCTGAGGTGTTATTGAGCTTTGACCCCACTCCGAAAGAAGATAATCTCGTTGACCTTGGGGTTAAGCTTGGAGGAAATTTCATGTCCCAAAAAGCCAACTTCGGAATAGCAAACAATCCGCAGCTGCAAATCTTTGGAACAGGTCCATCAATTTACACCCTAACCAATGCACGGGCTGGAGTTTTAGTAGAGTCGCAAAAGACAGAAGCAAAGATTAACAGTGTATTTGGACTGGTAAGTCTGGATTACAACAACACCGTGTATCTTGATTTGACGTATCGAAATGACTGGTCAAGTACGCTGGTAAACCCCATTGTGGGTCGTGAGGGATCGAGCTTTAGTTTCGGGTACCCATCGGCTTCAACGAGCGTTTTATTAGATCGGGTATTTGAAATGCCGCGACAAATCGACATCTTTAAATTCAGAGCATCTTATGCCGAGGTGGGTAACGGAGCACCACCGTATTCGTTTGGAAATACCTTTACACCTCAACCGAGCTACGGAACAAGCCCTTCGTTTACAACCACAAGAACAATATCTGACCCTGATCTAAAAAACGAGCGCACTACAGCCTCGGAGCTAGGTCTAGACATTAGTGCCTTTTCGGGTAAAATTCAGCTTAGTGCAACCTACTATCAGATGAATAGTTTTGATCAGATTATTTCCCTTCCGGTTGCTAAATCGAGTGGATATGACTTTACCCTTACCAATGGTGGGGAGATCAGCAACAAAGGTATCGAGGCCTCTATCGATTATAACTATTTAGATGGGGGCGATTTTAGAGCGCTTACTCGAGTGAACTTTGGCCGTAACCGATCGGTGGTTGAGTCGCTTCCCGATGTGATTGAAAGTGGCCGTTATTCGATTATTGCCGATGTGTTTCCGGGCGATGAAGGCGGATCAGATTTAGAACTCGTTGCCGAAGAAGGTCAATTATTGGGTCAGCTTTATGGATTAGGATTTCAGCGAGGTCCTGACGGACGAATTATTCACGAAAACGGCCTTCCGCTGTTAACCGACGAGAAAGTAAGTGCAGGATCCTTTCAGCCAGACTTCAGACTTGGATGGTACAACGAGTTTCAATACAAAAACGTTGGTTTATCCTTTTTGTTTGACGGTCAAGTTGGAGGTAAAATTTACTCGCGTTCGCACGCGCTATACGCTACGGCCGGAACAATTGTTAACGATGATGATCCAAACCTAGATATGAGTACGCTCGATGGCCGGACGGTTTACAGTGTTTCTTACGACGTAGATGGTGACCCCGTTTACACCCTTCAAGACCCAGGAGGTGTAGTAGGACCAGGTTGGAAGTACAGCGAGTCTGGCGAGCTTGTTGAAAACGATGTGGTGGTTCCGGCCGGTGGTGCAGGATACACCGGATACTTCTATAATTATTACGGAAACGGATTTAATCGTGACAACATCGAGGCGGCCACCTACGACGCTACTTATTTTAAGCTTCGTGAGCTCAGCATCAGTTATGACCTTACCCGTGCACTAGCCAAAAGCTGGGGCGTAAGTGCTGCTTCTGTTTCTATCGTGGGTCGCAATCTGTTATTATTCTCAAAGGTGCCGACCATCGATCCAGAGACCTATTCTATTAGAAACGGAATTTTTGTGAACGGATTTGAGTCAACCTCTATTCCGTCGATGCGAAGCTTTGGTCTGAATCTTAACCTTACATTCTAATTATGATGAATTATAAAACACTTTTATATACAGCAATTGTCTCGCTTATAGCGGTCAGTTGTACCGACTTTGATGAGATTAACGAAAATCCGAACCAGCCAACAGAGGTGGGTGCAGATGTACTACTTACAACGGCGCTACGAAACAGTGTGCAAACGACTTCTAATGAAGCCTTTTTGCTTTCAAACAACATTGCACAATTAACCGGTAAAGCACTCCGAGCCGAAGTAGACAACTACAACTGGAATGCATTCCCAACCCTTTGGGAAGGTCTTTACGCGAGTCTTACGGACGTAGAGAGTGCGCTAGCTATTACTACTGAATCTCAGAACGAAAAGGCACAAGGAGCACTGCTTGTGCTTAGAAGTTGGATCTATTCACAGCTTACAAACGCTTATGGTGACATCCCTTTTTCTGAAGCTATTCGAGGAGGTGATGCCGACACGCCTGATTTCACCCCAGCCTACGATTCTCAAGAGCAAATTTATGCTAGCCTACTTGCCGATCTATCTACAGCGACTGCGCTTTTAGCGGGCAGTGGCACTATTTCGGGAGATATTCTCTACAATGGCGACGCTCAAAAGTGGACCAAATTTGCCAACGCGCTTCGGCTGCGATTACTAATGTATCAATCGGGGCAGGCGGACGTTAGTGCCGAATTTGCATCGATTGTATCCAGTAAGCCGCTATTCGAGAACAACGAGGACCAGGCGGCACTGTCGTTTTTGAACGCTTTTCCGAATCAGTTTCCGACCATTCCGTTAAAGCAAGGAGACTTTGATGCAGTGGCCTTATCGTCTTCTGCACACTCAGTTTTGGCTGGCTATAATGACCCTAGACTTTCGAGATATGCCCGACCGGATAACCTCGATTTCGAGAACCCAACTTTTAGCGCCATTGACAATGGGGTAGGTGGTCAAACTGGCTCACGACTAGGGCTATCGTACTTTGATTATCCCGGACAAATCACTGCTACTCAATTAGGATTACAATACGCGGAGGGGTTACTTATGACTTATGCAGAGCAAGAGTTTTTATTAGCAGAAGCTGCCGCTTTAGGCTGGATTTCTGCCACTCCTGAGGATCATTACAAAAAAGGTATCGAGGCATCGCATACCTACTACCAAGTGAATTACGCTCCTTTCGGGCATACAGACTTTGAAGACTTTTATTCGAACTCTGGAGTGGCTTATGATGAGGTGATTGACATTTGGGAGCAAAAGTGGTTAGCGCTTTATTTCACCGCAATGGAGCCTTATTTTGAACTCAGACGCTGGTATGTTGCCGCCGGAGGATTCGACAATTTACGATTTGTGAAGGCTCCAGTTGGAAGCAACTTTAACAACTATGAATTGCCCATGCGCTTTTTGTACCCCGGACAAGAGCAGAGTTTGAATCAAGAAAATTATAACGCTGCAAAAGCACAGTATGATGGCATTAACGGAAAAATGTGGATTATAGCCCAATAGATGAAAAAATATTTTGATGTCTACCCTAGGGTGTTTTATCCCTCGTTGGTGTTTATCCTAGGGTTTGTATTGCTCTCCATTTTTGGTGGCGATCCGGTGCGAAAGTTTTTTGATAAAACGGCACTTACGGTAACTGAATCAACAGGTTGGCTCTTCATTTTAGGAGTCAACCTGTTTGTGATTATTTGCCTTTACATTGCCTTTAGTAAATACGGCAAACACCGCCTAGGCGGCAAACACGCCAAACCTGAGTTCACCGTATTTTCTTGGTTTTCTATGCTGTTTTCTGCCGGAATGGGAATCGGACTGTTATATTTCAGCGTCTCTGAACCCATCACACATTATGTGAATCCGCCCATTGCTCAGGCACTTGAAAAAGATCGTGCTATTCAGGCGCTTGATCTTACTTTTCTGCATTATGGTCTTCATGCTTGGGCGATCTATTGTATTGTGGGGCTTTCTCTTGCGTACTACGGATTTAGCAAGAAATTGCCGTTTTCGCTTCGATCTATATTTTTTCCGGTAATGGGTCGTCGAATCTTTGGTAAAACGGGAGACGTAATCGACGTTATTGCGGTAGTAGCCACCTTATTTGGCCTTGCGACCTCGCTGGGTTTTGGAGCGCGTCAAATCGCTACGGGTTTAAATTACCTCTTTGGTATTTCGGCCGGACAAACTACCCAAATCGCAATTATTATTGTCATCACTCTTATAGCAACCGTTTCAGTAGTTACGGGACTTAAAAAGGGTGTAAAATTCTTGAGTCGACTGAATTTATTTGTCGCCCTGATCTATCTGATAGGTATGCTGTTTTTATCGGATGCCCTACAGATCATCCGAATTTTTGTAGAGTCAACCGGTCGTTATTTCGATCGATTCATCGAGCTCGGAACCTACGCTTCTGCCTTTGGCGATTCGAGTTGGCAAAACGATTGGTCGGTTTTTTATTGGGCGTGGTGGATTGCATGGTCACCATTTGTGGGTATGTTTATTGCCCGGGTTTCAAAAGGGCGAACGGTTCGTGAGTTTGTTCTCGGAGTCCTGCTCGTTCCTACACTCATGACGTTCTTTTGGATTTCGGTTTTCGGAGGGTCAGCACTAGGTTTAGAGATTGAAACGCCCGGCCTGCTTTCTTCTGTAATTCTAGAGGACAGCTCTACCTCGCTTTTCGTGTTTTTAAAAGAATTTCCGCTTCCGGCACTAACTAGCTTTTTGGGAATTTTTATGGTGTCCGTATTTTTTGTGACCTCCTCAGATAGCGGATCTCTAGTCATCGACAGCATAACCTCGGGCGGAAAACTCGACGCCCCGGTCGGTCAGCGTATTTTATGGGCTTTAACCGAAGGAGCAGTGGCTATCGCGCTTCTTATTGGCGGCGGACTTCGCGCAATGCAAGCCGCATCGGTGAGTACTGGCATTCTATTTTTGCTGGTGATTTTCGTTATGGTTTACAGCCTGCTGAAATCACTCAGACGCATCAAGCAGTTTAAAAAGATGGAACGAAGAACCCGTCAATTAAGTAAGTAACCGTATTATCTTTGTGGCAATCAATAATCACCATATGAGAACTGTAGTATTTAGCGCGTTAGCTCTTTTTTTCTTTAGCAGCTGCGTTGCAGTGCGTTTTCCAGAAGAAATCGAAATTAAAATTGAAGTTCCCGAAAACGCTAGCCCTGAACAAATCAGCGCAGTGATGAGTTCACTTAAACTTGAATTGCCCCGCACTCGCGGTGAGCGCGTTAGAGTAGTTGTGGACAGTATTCCTGGATCACGGTAGTACCCCAGCTTTAAGGGCTCTTTCGAAAAAGGTCAATTTGGTTATATTTAGGGGCTAACCACCTTAAGTATGGAACTTAAAACCATTGACTTTCTTATAATCGGGACCTTTGTAGTGCTGCTTCTTGGCATTGGAGTATACAGTTCCAGATCTGCCAAAACAAGCAGCTCCCAATTCTTTTTATCGGGCCGAAATATGCCCTGGTGGTTGCTAGGTTTCTCAATGGTTGCAACCACTTTTTCAACCGACACCCCAAACCTAGTTACCGATATTGTACGAACCTCGGGAGTGGCCGGAAACTGGGTGTGGTGGGCGTTTTTACTAACCGGACTTCTTACTGTTTTTATTTACGCTGAATTGTGGCGTAAAAGCGGAGTGTCAACCGACATGGGGTTTTATCAGCTTCGTTATGGGGGCAAACCCGCTCGTTTTTTACAACGATTCAGAGCACTCTACCTCGGGCTGGTATTTAATGTGCTTGCCATGTCTGGCGTTACCCTAGCTGCTATTAAAATCGGACAGGTCATGCTCGGTCTTGACCCTGTTGTTACGGTTGTTGCAGCCGGGGTAATCACTGTTTTTTTTAGTGCCTTAGGCGGATTTAAAGGGGTAATTTATACAGACTTCATTCTCTTTATCGCCGCTATGAGCGGTGCTATAGGAGCAGCGATCTATATTGTTAATCAACCTGACATCGGAGGTCTTGGACAACTTCTAGCACATCCGAACGTAAACTCCAAACTTGCACTATTGCCTAGTTTCAATGATACTGAGGCGATGATTACGTTATTTATAATTCCTATTGCCATACAATGGTGGAGCAGCTGGTACCCTGGAGCCGAGCCGGGTGGTGGGGGGTATATCGCTCAGCGCATGCTTGCCGCCAAAGACGAGCCCAATGCGGTTGGGGCAACCTTTTTTTTCAATATTATGCATTATGCGCTGCGCCCTTGGCCGTGGATACTCGTGGCGCTAGCCTCCTTAATTCGCTACCCCGACCTAGCGGCTATTGCAACGGCATTTCCAGAGGTTGCTCCTGATAAGTTGGGTAACGATTTAGCTTATTCCGCGATGCTCACCGCTCTACCAGCCGGACTCATGGGTTTAGTACTCGCTTCGCTAGGCGCCGCTTATGTGTCTACACTTTCAAGCCACCTAAATTGGGGAGCCTCATATCTTGTTTATGATGTGTATGCAGCAGCGCGTCCAGAGGCCACTGAGAAACAAAAAGTACGGGTTGGTCAGTTAAGCACAGCAGCTTTAATGATTTTAAGCGCCTTTGTGGCGCTTAACCTGCAAAATGCGAAGCAGCTATTTGACGTTATTTTAATGTTCGGAGCGGGAACTGGGTTACTTTTTATGCTCCGTTGGTTCTGGTGGCGCATAAACGCTTGGTCAGAGATTAGCGCAATGGTGATTTCGGGTGTGGTTTCGATTATCCTAGTTTTTACTCCGCTTGGAGAGCTGTTGTTTGGGCCACAAGGAGTACTTCCTGCCTACTGGCAATATCCATTTATTGTTGCCCTTACCACTCTAGGTTGGATTGGAGTAACGTATTTAACTCCCCCCGAAGACGAACAACTGTTGCGCCGTTTTGCCCAAACACTTGAACTTTCTGGCTCAGGCCGTATAAAAAAAGGAATACAAGCCACACTTCTCGGATGTGTGTTAGTTTATGGCCTTTTATTTTCTACAGCCAAGGTGCTCTACGGGGAGTATGTAGAAGCGGCGATTCTTATTGTGATCGCCTTTTCAGCCGGGTATTTGCTGCGAAAAACACTTTATAAAAGGTAAGCACTATTGCCTTTGGGCATGCAATTTTGCGATGTATTTTCCGATCATATCGAACTCGAGATTTACCCGAGTGCCGACCTTGTACTGATGAAATCGAGTGTGCTCATAGGTGTAGGGAATAATCGCGACACTAAAGGTGTTTTTCTGCGAGTTTACTACCGTAAGTGAAGTTCCGTCAATGGTGATCGAGCCCTTTTCAATGGTGATGTGTTCAATGTTTTCAGGATATGTAAACGTGTAAAGCCAGCTTCCGTCTTTGTCTTCGGCTTGAGTGCACTGAGCTGTAGTATCGACGTGACCTTGAACAATGTGACCGTCTAATCGCGCCCCTAATTTCATGGCGCGCTCTAGATTTACAACATCGTTTAGCTGCAATTCACCAATAGCAGTTTTTTGTAGGGTCTCTTCAATAGCCGTCACGGTGTAGGTGTCACCTTCGATGGCCACTACGGTTAGGCAAACGCCGTTATGGGCAAGGCTTTGATCGATTTTAAGCTCGCTGGTGAGCTCGCTTTGAAGGGTTAAGTGTAAGTTGGTGCCTTCTTTTTTAAGGTCGACAACTTTAGCAAGGGTTTCGATGATTCCTGTAAACATGCTCAGCTATAAAATTCAGTAACTTCGTGGTTCAAATACCTCTCAAAACGATGAAAGCAAACCCGATGGTAAAAATAGGCATTTCTGTGGGCGATTTAAACGGGATTGGCTGCGAAGTAGCTTTGAAAACCTTTCAGGATGCCCGAATGCTCAGCAACTGTACCCCGATTTTCTTTGCTTCTAGCAAGACCATCGCTTTTCAGATTGAACAGTTGCAGCTCGATCTCAAATTTCATGGAACACGAGATATAAAAAAAGTCGAAGAAGGGAAAGTAAACGTGTTTGCTGCGTTTGATCAGGATTTTGAGGTTCAATTCGGACAAAGCACCAAAGAAGCAGGCGCCCTTGCGGTTCGCTCCCTTGAAGCGGCAACCGCGGCTCTGAAAGCTGGTCATATAGACGCCCTTGTTACCGCTCCGATTAACAAAAGCAACATACAGTCAGAAACCTTTAGTTTTCCCGGACACACAGACTACCTAGCAAAAGAACTAGGCGCTGAGGCTTTAATGTTTATGATAGCTGACGGCCTTAGAGTCGGACTACTAACTGACCATATAGCCGTATCAAAAGTTTCAGAGGCGATAAGCACTCGGCTTATCCGCTCTAAGGTACATACCATGATGCAATCCTTGCGTCAGGACTTCGGCATTATACGACCTAAAATAGCCCTTTTGGGAATCAATCCGCATAGTGGCGACAATGGTACTATTGGCGAAGAAGATGAAAAAATTATGAAACCTGCAGTTGCGCAGCTTTTTGAAGAAGGCCAACTCGTTTTTGGCCCCTACTCTGCCGATGGGTTTTTTGGATCCAATGCTTACCAGCAATTTGATGCAGTTTTGGCAGCCTACCACGACCAGGGACTTATTCCTTTTAAGACACTTTCTTTCGGACGCGGAGTGAATTTTACCGCCGGCCTTTCTAAGGTTCGCACCTCTCCTGATCACGGCACAGCCTACGAAATTGCCGGTAAGGGTATCGCTGACGAGAGCTCATTCAAAGAATCGGTATTTGCCGCTATTGACATAGTACAATCCAGAGCCGATTTTGAAGAAATGAGTTCGGATGTACTTAAGAGTCAACAGAAAAAAGAAAAGAAAAGACAAAAATTCGTCTAATTAAGGCGCTTTGAATATTCTAAATAAATGCTATATTTGCAGCCCTTATCTTAGGGCTCTATAAATCATGTAATCATGAAGTTAAAGGATTTTGATATCTCCTTTATAGGCCTAAAGCAAGGAAAACACGAGTTTGAGTATGAACTCGGTGACGCGTTCTTTGAATACTTTGGTTTTAGTGAGTTTCGTAACTCAAAGTTAACTGTGCTCGCAACCCTTACAAAAGGAAGTACCATGATGGAGCTTCACTTAAGCGGCGGCGGAACAGTTGAGGTTGATTGCGACATCACCAATGAGCCGTTTGAACTGGTGCTGAATCCAAAACTTGATCTAGTGATTAAGTTTGGTGCTGAGTTCAACGATGAAGATGATGAACTGCTTATTTTGCCACACGGCGAGTATCAGTTCAATATTGCACAGTATCTCTATGAGATGTCTGTGCTTAGTTTGCCTCAAAAGCGAACCCATCCAGGCATCGAAGATGGTACACTAAAATCGCCAGTGCTTGACAAGCTTGAAGATCTAAAGCCTCGAGTACTAGCGCAAGAAACTGAAGAAGAACTCATCGAAGAAGAAGACAAAAAGCCGAGTGACCCACGATGGGATGCTCTTAAAAATTTACTGAATAACGACCATTAAACAAGGAAGATATGGCACATCCTAAAAGAAAAACCTCGAAAACGCGTAGAGACAAACGCCGTACTCATTACAAGGCGGTAGCCCCTACTTTAGCTAAAGATGCTACAACTGGAGAGGTACACCTTATGCACCGTGCACACTGGCATGAAGGTAAATTGTACTACCGAGGACAAGTACTTATCGACGCTGCAGAAGAAGTTACAGCAGAGTAAGTACACTTTTCTAGAAATTTTCAGAACTCTCGAAACTGTTTCAGTTCGGGAGTTTTTTTATGGTACCGCTCTAAACACGCTGACCTGATAAAAAAGTGCTAATTTCATCGCTTAAAATCATGCAGTTCAATGCATAAAACCACTGCCGCAATTACCGGAATAGGAACCTTTCTGCCAGAGAAAGTTCTCGATAATGCTGCCTTAGAGCAGATGGTCGATACCAATGACGAGTGGATCGTTACTCGAACCGGAATTCACGAAAGAAGAATTTTAGATATTCCGGGCAAAGCGACGGCCTATATGGCCACTGAGGCCGTTCGCGATCTTATGCGTAAAACCGGTCTTTGCGCTCTCGAAATCGACTTGATCATTGTTGCCACTGCGACCCCAGATATGCCTGTAGTTGCTACCGCGGCACAAGTGGCCACCGAACTAGGAGCGACAAACGCCTTTTCTTTTGACCTTCAGGCTGCTTGTTCAGGCTTTCTCTACGGTATGTCCGTAGCCACTGCCTATATCGAGTCTGGACGCTATAAAAAGGTGGTTTTAGTAGGTGCCGATATGATGTCGTCAATTGTCGATTATACAGATCGAACCACATGTGTTCTTTTTGGTGATGGCGCAGGTGCAGCGCTTATTGAACCTAATACAGAAGGGCTTGGTTTTATTGACGAGTACCTTAGAAGTAATGGGGTAGGGAAGGACCATTTAGGAATTAAGGCGGGGGGCTCGTTACACCCCGCAACCGAGCAAACCGTAGCCGAAAAGAAACACTATATTTATCAAGACGGAAAAGTCGTATTTAAGTTTGCGGTCACGCATATGGCCGATGCTGCCGCAGAAATTATGTCTCGTAATGGCTTGAATCACGAAGATGTACGATATTTGGTAGCGCATCAAGCAAATAAGCGCATTATCGATGCCACAGCACAGCGCATGGGCATCGGCGAAGAAAAAGTTTTAATGAATATCGGCCGTTACGGAAATACCACTGCGGCTACCATCCCGCTTTTGTTAGGTGATTACGAGAGCCTACTGCAAAAGGGAGACAATATAGTAGTAGCTGCTTTCGGAGCAGGTTTTACCTGGGGAGCAGCACTGATTAAATGGGCATACACTAAACAAGACTAAATAGTAAACAATGGACATTAAAGAAATTCAGAATCTTATCCGTTTCGTAGCAAAATCAGGTGCAAGCGAGGTAAGTTTAGAAACCGAAGACATCAAAATTACTATTAAAACCTCTGGAGATGCTTCGGGTCTAGCCGAGACCACATTTGTACAGCAGATCCCTGTTGCAACTGCAATGACTCCTATGGCGGCAGCTCCAGCTGCGGCTCCAGTACCTGCTGCGGCGCCTGCGGCACCGGAAGCTACCGAAAACAGTAACTACATCACGGTAAAGTCTCCAATAATTGGAACCTTCTATCGCAAGCCTTCGCCGGATAAACCTTCTTTTGTTGAGGTTGGCTCAATGGTAAACGAAGGAGATGTACTTTGTGTGATTGAGGCAATGAAACTTTTCAATGACATTGAATCTGAGGTATCTGGAAAGATCGTTAAGGTTCTTGTCGACGACTCTAGTCCGGTTGAATTTGATCAACCGTTATTTATCGTAGATCCTTCTTAAAACCAGCACTCATGTTTAAAAAAATACTCATCGCGAATCGCGGAGAAATTGCGTTGCGCATTATCCGTACTTGCCGTGAAATGGGCATAAAAACGGTTGCTGTGTACTCGAAAGCAGACGAAGAAAGCCTTCATGTGCGATTTGCTGACGAGGCCGTGTGTATTGGCCCAGCGCCGAGTAGCGAGTCGTATTTAAAGATTCCTAATATTATAGCGGCTGCAGAAATTACAAATGCAGATGCAATTCATCCAGGATACGGATTTTTATCTGAGAATGCCAAATTCTCGAAGATTTGCGCCGAGCACAAGATTAAATTTATCGGAGCTACTGCAGAGCAAATTGAGCGAATGGGCGATAAGTCTACCGCCAAGCAAACCATGAAAGAGGCTGGGGTTCCGACCATTCCTGGTTCAGACGGGCTATTGAAAGATTTGGCTGACGCTAAAAAAACCGCAAAAGCAATGGGTTATCCCGTTATGATCAAGGCTACAGCTGGCGGGGGCGGAAAAGGGATGCGCGCGATCTGGTCAGAAGACGAGATGGAGGCTAATTTCAATTCAGCGGTTAAAGAAGCTACTGCCGCTTTTGGAAATGGTGGAATGTATATGGAAAAGCTCATTTTAGAACCGCGCCATATCGAGATCCAAATCGTTGGAGACCAAACAGGTAAAGCCTGTCACTTATCGGAGCGCGATTGTTCTATTCAACGTCGTCACCAAAAGCTTACTGAAGAAACACCTTCTCCATTTATGACGCCAAAGCTGCGCAAGCAAATGGGCGCTGCAGCAATTAAGGCGGCTGAATATATTGGATACGAAGGAGCTGGAACCGTCGAATTCTTAGTAGACAAGGACAGGAACTTCTATTTCATGGAGATGAACACTCGTATTCAGGTAGAACACCCGATTACCGAACAGGTAATAGATTACGATCTGATCCGCGAGCAAATACTAGTAGCGGCAGGGGTGCCAATTTCAGGCAAAAACTATGAGCCAAAATTACACTCGATCGAATGTCGTATTAATGCCGAAGATCCGTATAACAACTTCAGACCTTCGCCAGGTAAAATCACCACCTTACACATGCCAGGTGGGCACGGGGTGCGATTGGATACGCATGTTTACAGCGGGTATACGATCCCTTCTAATTACGATTCAATGATTGCCAAACTAATCACTACTGCGCAAACTAGAGAAGAAGCTATCAGTAAAATGAAGCGTGCGCTTGATGAGTTTGTGATTGAGGGTGTGAAAACAACGATTCCATTCCACCGCCAATTAATGGATCACCCCGATTATATTGCTGGTAACTATACTACAAAGTTTATGGAGTCCTTTGAAATGGCTCCCGAAGTGAAGTAGAACCTTTGTGAATAGTAATAAAAAAACCGCCTCAAAAGGGCGGTTTTTTTATGATTAAAACGAGTATTAGCCTTTGATACTAGCGCTTAAGTATTCGCGGTTCATACGAGCGATATTCTCAAGAGAAATTCCTTTCGGACATTCGATTTCGCAGGCCCCAGTATTGGTACAATTACCGAATCCTTCGAGATCCATTTGTTTTACCATATTTAAAACTCGAGTGGTAGCCTCAACACGACCTTGAGGAAGTAGCGCATATTGAGACACTTTTGCTGAAGTAAATAGCATGGCAGAGGCGTTTTTACACGCGGCTACACAAGCTCCACAACCAATACAGGTAGCTGCATTAAATGAAGCGTCAGCCTTGTCTTTTTCGACAGGAATGGCATTCGCGTCAACAGGGCGACCAGAGGTGTTAACTGATATGTAACCACCAGCTTGTTGAATACGATCAAAAGCAGAACGGTCAACCATAAGATCTTTAAGCACTGGAAAGGCCGTAGCTCTGAACGGTTCGATAGTAATACTATCGCCGTCTTTGAAACTTCTCATATGCAGCTGGCAGGTCGTTGTAAGCTTTTGTGGTCCGTGTGGTTTTCCGTTGATTACCATCGAACAGGCTCCGCAAATTCCTTCACGGCAGTCGTGATCAAAAACTACAGGCTCTTTGCCCTGGTTGATAAGACCTTCATTAAGCACATCGAGCATCTCTAAAAAAGACATGTCTTCGCTTATATTGTCAAGATCGTACGATTCAAATTTTCCAGTTGTTTGAGCATTTTTCTGACGCCAAACATTCAAATGAATTTTCATAGCCTTATTTGTAAGATCGTGTTTTCAATTCGATATTTTCATAAACCAATTCTTCTTTGTGAAGAACGGCCTCGCTGGGTTTCCCTGTATACTCCCAGGCAGCCACATAGCGATAGTTTTCGTCATCGCGAAGCGCTTCGCCGTCTGGGGTTTGGTATTCTTCTCTGAAGTGACCTCCGCAGGATTCGTTGCGATTAAGCGCATCTACAGCGAATAACTCACCAA
>ENA-OUOG01002340-OUOG01002340.1-marine-metagenome-genome-assembly--contig:-NODE-2340-length-19865-cov-6.802456_pt1 | contig 19865 bp, 16 predicted proteins | sample MGYA00248635_ERZ508505 | MGnify/ENA primary metagenome ERZ508505 (study PRJEB26176, sample SAMN06267871) | marine metagenome | isolation source: Saanich Inlet, British Columbia, Canada | place: Pacific...
CTCGCCTGAAGCAAGAAACACAATCACAATCGAAAACGACGAAAACAAATGGGGACTCGAACACAGCCTCGAACTTGTCGACCACTGCGCACTCGTTCTTGACATACACCATCACTGGTGCCGTGAAGGAGAATACATTCAGCCCACCGACGATAGATTTGCTCGCGTAATTGATAGCTGGCGTGGTGTGCGTCCTGCAATACATTATTCATACAGTCGTAACGAACACTTACCTGAAGATTATGCACACGATACAATGCCCAATATGCCTGCACTATTAGAAGCAGGATACAAGAAAGCAAAACTACGAGCGCACAGTGATTACTATCCCAATCAACTTGTTAATGACTGGGCATTGAGCTTTTTGCCTTACGCAGATATTATGTGCGAGAGCAAGTGTAAGAACCTTGCTAGTATTGACCTATATAAATACAAAGAGGAGTTAAAACACTATGAGCTATTTGAACAAAATGTACGGTCGTCAATCCAAGAACACACTTCCGTCTACTGATAAAAATCCAAACAGAGTAACAGGTGGACTAAAAGCACAAGGTGTTGATCGCTTTACTATGGTAAGCGAAGATGGTTCTAACAGAGAAATACCTACAGTTGAGTATGTACAAAGTCTAGAAGAGCAGTCAAGAAAACAGCGAGCGGCTATAAACATCCTAGAACGCAAGCTCACTCGCTTAGATACTGCTGTAGAACAGTTACGTGCTACAATTAGCCGTTTTTAATTCTTTTAATCAATTCAGCCTTTTTAAGACTTGCATTAGCTTTAATGCCATTTGCTTTAGCGTAATCAAGAAGCAAAGTCTTACTCATAGAATCTAAATCAATTTTTTCTGCTTTAGTTGCAGGTTTCTTTTTTGTTGTAGTCTTTTTAGGTGCTGGCGTTTCTTTATGTATTTCATTAATAACTTCAGGAACACTTGTACCTTTAAAAAGATTGGTTAACCATTTTATCATAATTTCCTCCTATAGGAACATTTATTTACATAAATACAATACACAGGAGACTAGAAATGAAAACAACTGGAATAGGACCAAATTTAAATCTCAAAAGGATTACAGGACTTCGTGCTGATAACATTAACAAAGCAACTAAACTTAAAGTAAAGCCCGAAGACAAACTTGCTACAGTTGCACGTTCTATGAAATCTGAAGCAAACGTTACTCGTGACGGATATAAAAAATAATTGGAGAATACTATGTTACAAAAATGGATCAATGCTCGTTTAAAAGAGCGTACAACAATTGACGGTGTTATATTAGTAGTAGCAGGCATATCATTCTTAATCTTTAAACCTATTGCAGCCTTAGCAGCTTATGGTGCTATTGCATACGGTGCTTGGACTATTTGGAAGTCTGAGTAAGTAACTCTGTGCGCATAATAGCATTTGGTTGTAGTTTTACAAATTACAAATGGCCTACTTATGCTGACATTTTAAGTACAGAAAGTAAACTTGATAATCGGGGAGAACCCGGTATTGGGAATGAAAAAATTTTTTATAATGTTTTAAGACAATATAAAAAAGATAAATTTAAAAACTTTGATGTAGTTATTGTACAATGGTCAGCATTTCAACGGGTAGATTATCTAACTCCAACTGGATGGTTAGGAAATGGAAAAACTTGGCCAAACTATACTAGATCAAAAATCTATAAAAAGATGCGTAGTTGGTATAACGAAAATTACGAAGAAGAGAAGTCTTTAAATTATATGCTTTGTATAGAAAGGATGCTTTCTACATTAAAAAAGAAGAAAGTAATATATTTGTCTTTTGAAGATGTAGACTATCCGTTTATACACACAACAGGTATGTTTAAATACCACGCTGGTGATTATCATTTCCTATCAGATACCTTTAATCCACTAGCACCTAATTGGCACGATCATCATCCTACTGTTGCAACTTCATATAATATAGGTAAATCTATAGCAGACACAATAGGACTTGAATTACCTAATAAGTTAGCGTCAAAAGCATCAAAATTAGATTCGTTTATAAGAAAAAATAAACAGTTTATAAACTATTCTTTATAATTTACTAATATCTAAATCACTAGAAGCGGTCATATTCCATTTTTGCTTCTGTTCTACGCCTTTCTTTTGAGCAAATTTCTTACTATCACAGTTCTTACATACGTGAAAGTAGGAATTGCTTAGACGTTTAGGATCCATACTTCCTCTAGCACGTTCAAACTCTGCGTCACAACTATCGCAACGAAGTATTACCATAGTAATATTTCGATAATACTTATGCATCTTACCTAATTTGCTATGACGTTCGTATAATTTTTTTAACATATATTCTCGAATGAACATATTGTATTTACATTAAGATTATAAAAGTAACTGATAAATACTACGACAACAAAGATTTATCGGCTAAATCTATTAAATTTTGGAGCATAAAACATGTCAAGACAAGAAATTAACATTGGTGTTGAGGGTAATGACGGCACTGGTGATAGTATACGTGAATCGTTTCGTAAAGTAAATGAAAACTTTAACGAATTGTATGCTATTTTTGGACAAGGCGGAACAATTCGTTTTACAACACTTAGTGATACCCCTGACAATCTACAAGGAAATAGTATACTATTTGTTGATGCAGCAGCACAAGGTGTTGATTTTGTAGAACTTGCATCAAATAGTGCAGTAGATCAAAATGCAACAGACAGTATTGTTATTAGCTACACAGATGTTCCAGGAAAAATTATACTTTCAACTGCATTTAGAGCATTATCACAGGATGAATCACCACAGTTAGGCGGACCATTAGACGCCCAAAATAGAGGTATTGCTAGAGTTAGGATAGATCAAGACGCGGTAGTTGATTTCAATAGAGAACAACCAGGTCCGGATATTACTATTGACGACTTAGTTATTACAAAGGGCTATGCAGATAATAGATACATTGCAGGTGACTTACCTATAAGAATTGACGATGAACCCTCTGATGCTTCTACTTACAGTTTAATTGTAGAAAGTTATTCTACAGGTAATATGGTTGTAACCGGGCACGGTTTTGATAATACAGTAAACGGAACTGCATATGTATTTAAAGCAGATGATACTGATCCTAACGGACTAGTAAGCGGAACTACTTACTATCTACGTTACTATAGTGAAAATCAACTAAGCATACATAGTTCTTATGAAGATGCAGTTGGAACACAGGCTGCGGCAAATGTTAATAGAATTTATATAACACATACTATTGATGTTGACGATCAACATCAATTTACAGATGCGTCATTTGATGAAAACTTAGAAGGGTTTTACTTATCAGATCAGGCAATTCCAAGAAAAAGTGTAGTACGTCGACAAGGCGATACAATGACTGGACCGTTAGTATTACATGACAGTCCTGGAGAATTAGCAGGATTAACAAACTCACCTGAAGAATTACAAGCAGCTACAAAGTTTTATGTAGATAATACATCGTATAGCTCACCTACTAATTTGTTTGTAAGCACAAGCGGCGATGATACTATGCGAGGAGTACCGGTAGGAAAAGAAGGCACTTCTTGGAGTTATGCATATCGTACAATTAATGCGGCGGCTCAAAGAGCAGAAGAAATGATACGAGCTTCTGAAGCTGAGCCAGGTCCTTATATGCAAACAATTACAATAAACGACGGCGAAGCAAACGCTACGGCATTGCCAGGGTCAGATGGCACTGGATTTTTAAGTCCTATATTCCCGCAAGCTCGTTTATTAATTGAACAGAACCTTCAATACATTATTAGAGAAGTACTAGGATATCTTAAATTTACATACCCGTCGTTTGAATATAACAAAGAATTTTATACAGACAGCTTAGAGAAAATAATAACTGCTGTTGCATTTGACCTTGTTAAAGGTCCTACAGAAACTGAAGCAAACGCAAACAGTTTAACAAGACAAGCAGCAGAACTTTTTTACTTAAATTATGACGGCATTGTTACTATTAGACGTCAGAATACAGAAACAGTTGCAGCGTTAGAATTAGTTTCTGAAATGATACAGAACTCTATACTTACAAATCAAATGTATGAACAAAGGGTTATTACAAATATATCTTCAGGTCCTATTGCAAGAATAACTACAAGTTCAGCTCATCAGTATAAAACTGGCAACCAGGTATTACTAAAAGATATCATAGGAACAATGGATGATCTTAATGATAACATTTACTATATTAAGATTATTGGTCTAGAAGCAACATCTACACAGTTTGAAATTTTTACAGATGCAGATTTAGAAGTTCCAGTAGATACTAGTTCCCTTGCATACACGTCTGGAGGCATAAGTGGTATTAGGTATCAAACAGACGACGAACAATATTTTGATCCATTAGACATTGATGCTGATCCGGATACAATTTTTTCTGTTAGAAATAAATTTGATACTGTTATTAATATTATTTCAAACGGCATTGACCGAGGTCTTAAAAGAGTATACGGTAATCAATACAAACTTATGGTTGATAACGGAAACTTAGGATTTTTAGATCAAACAAATCCGTCTAATAACGATGTACTACCTGGTAAGATTGTTGTAGGTAAATTATCGGGAGCACAGGGCAGGGTTGTTAAAGTAGTTAACAACGAAGACGGCAACAATGATGCTATCTATTTACATTTGCTAAAACCAATTGAATTTACAGCAGGTGAGCAATTAGAATTTGGTAACTTTGTTAAAAATGCACAGATTACTATTATGATTGAATCAGGGCAGTATGAAGAAGACTATCCAATACGTGTACCGCAAAACGTATCAGTCAAAGGCGACGAATTTAGAAGTGTAATTATTCGTCCTAAGGATCGTGTATCACAATCACCTTGGGCAGATACATACATTTATAGAGATGCGTATTTTGATGGTTTAGAAGTTGCTACAGATGGTACAAGATTTTACAATCAGGTAGACGAGATACAAGGATACTTTGGCTTTCATTACTTGGAAGATCCTAAAAAGCCATTAAATATCGGCGGCAACGTAAACAACGAAGGTGATTATCTTACTGCTGCTAACATTGTTGCAGAAAATAGAAAATTTATTCAACGTGAAATTATTGAGTTTATTAACACCAATTATGCTGATTTACTATTTGAAGATACAGACTTTACAAATCAAATGGACGGCATTCTTCAAGGCTTAACATACGACTTAACACTAGGTACAAATTATAATAGAGTAACTGAGGGATTAAAATTCCAAAGAGCAACTAGCATTTGGTTAGATCCTTATCTCAGAGAATTATGGGTTGATGCGTTAGAGCAAATTAAAATAGACATTGCACAATTACCAGCAGTAGCTCCTCTGTCAGGAACGACCGATGCTATAATTGACGAAATTATAGATATTATTGAAAACGGTGTTTTAAGTACTGAGACGGCTGCTGATACGCTAACATTTCCGCCGGTAGATATTACATTACAAAGTCAAGAAGATGCAAAAGACAGACTTCAACTAAACAGAGATTTTATTAAAGCAGAAGTTACATCGTATATTAGTGTAAACTACCCTAAGCTACCGTATAATAGTGCAAAATGTTCAAGAGATATAGGATATATTGTTGATGCACTTTGTTATGATATTATGTATGAAGGTAACGCAGCATCAAGAGCTGCTGCCGAAGCATATTTTAGTGGCATTGTTAGTACTTTAGGGCTTAACCAAAGAACTGCTACAGTTGATTCATATCAACATATGGTTAGTATATGTCAGGCAGTAATTTTAGGTAATGCTGTTACGCCATCAGATGGCAATACAGAAACACAAGTAACTTCAGGAAGTAATGCAACAAATACAGAATCTACTAGAATTGATACATTGTTAACTATTATTATTGATGCTATCGATAACGAAAACTTAAACAATTTACCATCACTAGTGTTACCAACATTAGCAGGAAATCCAAGTATTGTTTCTAAAGTTGATGCTAAAACACAAATAGACGGTAACACATCAACACTTATTAATGATGTATTATTATACCTAGACGGTATTGCAGTGTACACATTTAATCAGGATAAATGTAGTAGAGATGTTGGATTAATCGTAGATAGTATAGAACACGATTTAATACGTGGCGGCGACGAAGGTGCTAAAGAAGTACAAGGCGAATATTATAAGAGCTACATTAGCAAATACAATAATAACGGATTTGGCGGACAAGAGAATGTTACTAAGCGAGCTATATCACAAATAGGTGAAGTTATTAAAAGATTGCTAACTGGTACTTATAATGATAATTTAGTAGAACAGAATATTAATAACTCTGCGTATGTCGAACCAGACTTACAATACGGTGCATCAAACACAGATGGTCAAAGTATAGTTGTTGACGGACTTATTACTAAAATAATTTATGCGTTTAATCCTAACTTTAATCCTCCTAAGCGTAACGAAGAACTTGATGTATTCATGATGAATGATGCAACTATCTTACGTAATATGACTTGTCAAGGGCACGGCGGATTTTTATGTGTATTAGATCCTGAAGGACAAATTTTAACCAAATCCCCATATATTCAAACAGGATCAAGCTTCTCGAGATCAAAAAATAAGCAAGTATTTGCAGGAGGCATGTTTGTTGATGCGTATGTAGGTAACTTACCTGCAAAAATTATTAGCAAAACAAATAATTTTGAAATTACTGTTCAAAGTGAAGAAGGACAAGGGTTACGTATTAGAGAACCTCAATTACCATGTCCATTCTATGTTGAAGGTAGACGTTTTCAAGTCAACGCTATTGCCGATTATGATCAAGGGCAAGGAACTGCTACATTGTTACTAGACAGCACAAGTAACAAAGACTCAAATGGTGTTGGACAAGGATACGATCAATCATTGTTCTCAGACTATGATGTAGGTAATCCAAATGATAATGTTACTAGAGACATTTATCTGCAAACTGCTGGTAACAGAAGTATGCTAGGAAACGACTTTACACAGATTAACGATTTGGGTTACGGTCTTGTAACTACAAACGGTGCGTTTTCTGAAATGGTTAGTATGTTTACATACTACTGTCATGCAGCTTATTATGCAGCTAACGGTTCAGAGATTAGATCTACAACAGGTTCTAACGGTTATGGTAACTTTGGCTTAGTTGCTGAAGGTGCGGATCCAAACGAAATTCCGGATCAAGTTGTATTAGGACGTGATGCTACTACTCCAGCTAGGGCAATTACTTTTGATCTTAACGGAACTGACACAAATATATTTGAAGAGGCATTAATTACTGTAACAGACTTAGAATATCCGCCAGCAACAAATAGTATTATTACTGTTGACCACGGTGGTACAACTGGAAGATTAAATTATAGAATTAGTGCAGTTAGTGATCTTTCTGATGACGACGGTGACGGTAATATAGGTACAGCACCAGGTGAAGTAGTTAACTCTGGTTTATCAGGCTATAACAGCATATCAACTAGTTCGGTTGCAAACGCAGGATCATATGCAGGTGTTAATCCAACAGGTGGAACAGGTAGTGGACTAGAAGTTACTGCTGTAGTTAGCGGAGTAGACGGTAGTGTAGATTTAACAATTACTGGTTGTGGTGAAGGATACACAGCAGGCGATGTATTAACTATTGCAGTAGCAGACATCGGAGGCAGTGGATCTAATGTTACTTTTGCAGCCGAAGTGTTTGGCGGCATAACAACTGTAAACAACAATAAAGTATACCAGCTTTCGATCATTGGTGCAACTGAAGGCGAAAACGGCGACTTTTTTAGTGCAATACAGTTAGATATACCAAATGGCGCATTTATTGAATACACTGATAGAGAAAATCTAATATTTGCTCAAGTAAATGATCCAGGAAAACTTGTTACTAGACCTTCAACTGCAATTAACTTTGATGAAAGTGATGACATTACATATAGATCAATTGCTTTTACACAACTTGATTCTATTGGTGGTGCGTTAGGTCCGAATAAGATATCAACAACTACTGATTTTTCATATAAAGCTCCTCAACTGTTGATAAAATTTGCAGACGTAGCAGCGGGTACTGGCGCAAACATTGGTGATACAGTATTACCAATTGCCCTAAATGATTCAAAATATCCTTTAACACCTTCTGAACTTAGTAGATTAACTAGAGACATCGCAGGTAGACAGCCAGGCGATGCTGGTTATTCAGGCGGTATGCTAATTACATTTGCAGGTAAAACACACCAGATCATTGACTTTGAAGAAGATAGTGTTGATGTTAATTTAGGTAGAGTTACACTTTCATCTACAGATTACAAGGATATTACAGGTACTGCAACTCCAGGTATTGCACAACCATTATACAGTGGCTTAGTATTAGAATCGCACTTACCAGAAAACAGTACAGCTGAAATTACTATTGCTATTTCGTTATTACGTGCAACTGGACACGACTTTACACAAATTGGTACAGGCGGCTTTAATTCAAGTAACTATCCAAATGTGCTACTAGGCGATCCAATTGGAGACTTTGCGCCAGCACACAGTTCAGATCCTGATATTTCTAAAGCACAAGTTTGGGAAAGACGTAAAGGGCGTGTGTTCTGGATGTCAACTGACCAATACGGTTTCTTCCGTGTAGGACAATACTTTAGTGTTGACCAAGCACAAGGATCGATAGAATTTGCAGGTGAACTAGGTATTTCAAATGCAACATCATTAGGCTTTAAGCAAGGTACATCAATTACAGAATTTAGTACAGACGGTACAATGGGCGACAACTCACCCAAAGCTGTTCCGGTTGAATCTGCTGTTGTTACATATGTTAATAAACGTCTAGGTAGAGATAAAAATAATAACTCTATTAGTACTATTGGACCAGGATTCTTAGACTTAACTGGCAGAAGTCCTATGACTGGCGATATTAATATGCAATCAATTAATAAGGTTGTTAACTTAGCAGCGCCAGGATCTGATCAAGGTGCAGCTACTAACAAAGCATATGTCGATGGCAAGGTCTCGTTGTTTGATAACATTGAGGCTTTACGAAACTTAGAAATAAATGACGTCGAAGTAAATGATATGATTGCTGCAACAGGGTTGCGTAGAATATTTGTCACAACTCCTGCTTCACCAGGCTTAACAACAGACGAGATTATTACTGATGTAACTGGAACTAAACAAGCTACTATTGTTGATATTGAAGCAATAATTGACGATATTGTTTTCAAAGACGAAGCAGACTTTGAAGGAAGTGTAATTACATACAGACTAAACGATATTGATCCAGATCCAAATGTAGTAAGTATTAGTTTAGACTTTAACGAAGCTGAAGCAATTAAAAAACAAGGTGCAGCATTAAATTCTGCAACTATTGTTAGAGGACCTGAAGACGAGTATGCTCAGGTTAGAGAACATCCTGATAGTGTTATTACTCTAGAAGTAACTAGAAATAAAGCGGTAGCAGAAGATTCATTAACAGATCCTGTTGCAGAACTAAATTTACAAATTAAAAATGATACTATTGTTAACGCAGATGTATACAGTGATGCTAATATACAACAAAGCAAGTTATTAATGCAACGTGCTACTATACGCACTAGCGGTACAGGACTATATGGCGACAACACTGGCAGTGAAGGACAAGACAAAAGAGGTTTATCGGCATATGATGCTAATCACTTTACAGAAGAATATCAAATAACACTTAACAATGATGTTACAGTTAATCCTGGAGATACATTATATCAAACATTGTCTAAAGGATATGTTGTTTCATCACCAGCAGCAAACAAAGTTATTATAAGAACATCTGATGTTTGGATTGCTGGAAGTGCTGTAATAGAAAGAGCAGAATTTGCAAATGGTATTGAAGGCACACCAGCAGACATAATTGTAGGCGGTGTTGGTGTTACTGTAACTGATGTAGATAGAAGCGGATTCATTGGGCTTAAAGAAAGAAGTATTGGTTTTGATAGATTAACATCAATTGATACTAACTCTGTCTTAGGAAGAGATACAGACGGTACCGGGGATGTTGAAGTAGTTAGCTTTGATACTATTGTTGATCAAGGATTTGCTGTTCAAGATAACGATTTTTCAGGTAGTGAAATTACAGAAGTTTCAGGACAGAAACTTACATTTAGTGAAAACAAAAGTTTTACAGATGGTGACGCCCTTTATCAAATACAAAATGCTATTACAATCGTAGGTACTGTTCAAGGATCGACTACTTCAGAAAAATCTGTAATCGTAGTTAACGTAGAAGTAGATGGTGCAGGAACTCCTGGATCGTTTAACAATTCAAATGATATTCGTAAAAATAATATATCAGGAATAAACGAAGGAACACCATTAAGTGCGCCACCAATAACACTAGAGGGTGCTGCATTAGTTAAGATTGACGAAGGTATTTACGGCACCACTGCTATTGCTATAGGTAGTACTGCTGATACTTTAGCAAGACGAGATAATTTAGGAAGATTACAAGCTGACAAATATGTAATTGGCGGTAGTTCTAGTAATGAGATATTAAAAGAAGATAACGGAAATCTTATATTTAAGACGCCGGATCAAGGAATAATACTTACAGCAGACGGCGGCAGTAACGAAGGTCAAGCCAATGAGACTTACCCAGTCGTACAAGTGCCGGGTAGTTTAAATGTTGGTAAGGAAGAAGCATACGGCGTTGACGAAGACGATGTTAATAGTACACAAGGTCAAGCACAAAGCAACGTTACTGCACTAAATGGTAAAGGTTTTGTAAGCAGTCCGTGGATGTACTCGCATTTTATTGAAGCATTGGATACTAAAGATAATGCAAATGCTGCAACAGGTATATCTTTAGGTAATACTTCTGCATTTACTAATTCAGGCGCAGGACAACTTGTATTTGTAGCAGACGGTTCAGAAATTATAAAAGTAACTGATAGCATTGTTAACCTGTTTACAGGATTTAAAATTACTGATTCGGGTGTCGACAAGTTTACAATTGACGGCTCAAATGGTAATACTAATATTGAAGGTACATTAAATGTAAAAGGCAACTTCAAAATTAACACTGATAAGTTTAGTGTCGATGCTGCTACAGGTAACTTTAGTTCTGCAGGAACATTTTCAAGCACTGGTTCTTCATCATTCTCTGGAAATGTAACACTAGGCGCAACTTCAACTGATACTGTTGAATTCAAAGGTCGAATTAAAAACAATACAAATATTATACCTACTAATGATCTAGGAAGTAATTTAGGAGCGGGTGGAAATAGATTTAACACAGTTTACGCAAATGTATTTTCAGGTACTGCGTCAGCAGCTTATTACGCTGACTTAGCAGAAAAATACATTGCAGATAGTGTATACGAACCAGGAACTGTACTAGTGTTTGGCGGCAGTAACGAAGTTACTGTAACAAATGTTAAAGATGATAGAAAAGTAGCAGGTGTTGTATCAACTAATCCTGCATACTTAATGAATGATGCACTAGAAGGCGACACTGTTGTTCCATTAGCATTGCAAGGAAGAGTTCCTTGTAAAGTAATTGGCGAAGTAAAGAAAGGCGACATGCTCGTAACTAGTGCAATACCAGGATATGCTATTGTTAATAACGATCCTAAATTAGGTACAGTTATTGGTAAAGCAGTAGAAGATAAAAATACTAACGACAAGGGTATTGTTGAAGTAGTTGTAGGGAGAGTATAATGCTCGATAAATATAGTAACAGGATTATAAAATAATGGCTAATAAATTTCCACTAGTTTTCGACCCTTTAGATAGGAATAGAATAAAAGAGCTACCTTCGGGCGATAATTTAAATATGATCGGAAGTAGTATAGTAGATGTTGTAGATATAAATGCATCAGGTACGTTAACCATTCCAACTATAAATGTTGAAAATTTAAATATAACTGGTTCAGGCATAGTAGATGTAGCAATAAGTGGAGATTATAACGATCTAGTAAATAAACCCACATTGTTTGATGGAGATTATAATAGTTTAACAAACAAGCCAGTTGTATTTGACGGAGACTATACTAACCTAACAAACAAGCCGATCGTAGCAGATAAAACAAGTCAATTATTAAACGATTCTAATTTTATATCAAATGCAACAGCAGCTATATCAGTACAACAAGTGATTGGAATATCCGACGTAGGCAGAACAGGGTCTTATACAGACTTAGTTGACTCGCATCAACTAGTGACACAGTCGCAAATATCAGACGGAACGCTTACTATTGATGTAAACAATACCGGAGACCTCGAAGGTAATGTATTAGGCACTGACGGAATAACACTATTAGTTGATGCAGATAATAATAAAATAACTGGAAACATACATGCCAATGTATATGCTAATGGAGGACAGTTAGTTCTTAATAGAGGAACAGATGGTAGTGATGCAATATTTTATGGTGCATCATTTGGCATACATACAGGCGATGTTATTTCAGGATCAATATTTGCAGACGATAGTACACAACTACTTGATTCAGAAAGCGGCACACATTACGGAAAGTTTGAAGGTGATTTAATTGGCAGTGTAAGTGGAGATGACAGTTCTCTTTTAATCGACGGTGTTAATAGTAAAGTTGTAGGTAACTTAGATGCAGACATTATAAGAACAGGTAATTTAACTATTACATCAACTGGAAATATATCGTATTCAAATTTACAAAACTTTTATCTTTATCCTCAAGGTCCTACACTAATAAGCGGACAGGATTCTATAACACTTACTGCATCAATTGGAGACATAACTCTTACAGCTTCTTCAGGAAGTGTTAAATTTGGCAGCACACTAGATACAAATGGTAATACTATAAAATACCTATTCATACTTGGTGCTGATGGTACAGATCATTATACATTTAGTGATGATGGAAATAATTGGTTTCCGACTTCGGAAAATGATCCTGTGCTATATTTAAGAAGAGGCGAAACGTATTGTTTTGATAATCGATCAGGAGCGCACCCATTCCAAATTCAAAGTACATCAGGATTAGGTGGTACTGCGTATAATACTGGTGTTACAAATAATAATGCTATAGGACAAGTTACGTTTACAGTACCTATGAGTGCGCCGGCAATATTGTATTACCAATGTACTGCTCATGCTAATATGGGTAACACAATAAATATTGTTTAAGGAGATATAAATGGCAATTACATACATTAACACAGGAACAATCGCAAACGACGGAACTGGTGACGATCTCCGTGAAGCATTTATTAAAGTAAATGATAATTTTGAAGAATTAGATCTTAGGATTGTTGAAGAAACAGTCATTGTAAATTCTGGAACAATAGGAACTCCTCTTTATGCAGGCAAGCTAGAAGGCGAACACAGAATTAAAAGATTGCAGCCTGGAACTAATATTACGTTTGGCACTGCTGAAAATACTATAACAATAAATGCTGCTGATAGTTTAGACCAATTATTAGTTACTTCAGATAATGGTTCTATAACAGTAGAAAGAGGTCAAGTATTAAATGTACGTGGCGGTGAAGTAATTTCAACAAGAACTGACGGACAAACAATTTACTTAGATCTTGATAATACTGGAATACTTGCTAGAGATAGTTCTCCACAGTTAACAACAGACTTAGATTCAAACAATCATAACATTACTGGTGTTAATTCTATACAAGCTAATATTTTTAATGGTGCATTAGAAGGCTTAGTATACGGATTTGATATGAGGCAGTTTGGATCATTTTTTGACGGGTTTGACTTTGGAGAAGTAAGAAGTCAATATACTAGTGCATTACAGTTTATTATTAATCGTGTAGACGTAGATTTTGGAGATATGGCTTTTGATTCCGGGGATACTGTAGATCTAGGTTTCATTTGATAATTATTTCCGATAAATATTGTATATAGGAAATAAAACATGGCAGAGCTTTGGTCGCAACCATCTAATACATCGTTAGGAACTTTTGAAGAAAATATTACACTAGCACTCGATTTGCCGTTGATAGATAATACATCAACTGTAACTCTAGTAAGTGGTAAACTTCCAGGCGGACTAAGATTATCAGGAACACAAATAATAGGTACTCCATACGAAGTTCCTAGAGAAATAGAATTTAGATTTGTTCTTAGAGCTACACTTAATAATAGTGTTAGAGATAGAACATTTAAAATAACAATAACAGGTGCTGATGTTCCTGTTTGGACTACTACGGAAGGATTACTTCCAATTGGTTCTAATAATACATATTATATTTTAGACAGTAGCCCGGTTGATTATCAGTTGTTAGCAACAGATGAAGACTTAGAAGCAGGTCAAACATTAGAATATTTTATTGCATCAGGTGACGGTGAGCTTCCCCCAGGAATATCATTAACTGCTGATGGTAGATTAGTTGGTGTAGTAGATCCTATCCTTGCTATTGAGAGACAGTTATTATATAGTGCAGGTACATATGACACTGCACCGTTTGATTTAATTTCAGGAGGCTATGATTTTGGTGAACGAAGTTCAAACGGATTTGATAGTTTTTACTACGACGATACTGTATTTGATTTTAACTTCACTGAACGAACTCCAAAAAAACTAAATCGTTATTATCAATTTCGAGTAACAGTGTCCGATGGCGACTTAATTGCAAAAAGACTGTTTCGAATATACGTTGTAGGAGACGATTTTTTACGTGCAGATAACACTATAATGAATGTCGGCACTGGAACATTTACAGCAGATAACACAAACATTCGTGTTCCAATTTGGTTAACACCAGCAGATCTAGGTGTTAAACGTGCTAATAATTATGTTACTCTCTTTTTAGATATTATAGATCCTAATAGTTTAACAGGTATTGTTACATACGATGTTGTGACTAATCCAGGAACATATACATTTGAGGATGGAATAACTGCACAAGGAAGATGGGAGATAACAAAAGAGTTTCCAAGACATCCTGACAACGGTATCCAAATTCCAGTAAACGCAAGTAAATTAATTACCGGGGAAAAATATGTAATCGTAAGAGTTGGTAGTACAGATTTTACTCAATTTGGTGCAACTCAGAATTTTATAGGACATATATTTACAGCAACTAGTAAAGCATTAGTTCAAAATGATATTGGTTCAGGTACAGTAAGAAGAATCGACTTTACAACTGTTTCTCCCGAAACTGAAAGTATTCTTCCTCCAGGTACAGAATTAGACGGATCAATAGGAGAGATTGCAGGCCGTGTTCCTTATCAAGCAGAAGTTACTACGTCATTTACATTCACTATAAGAGCAAAACGCTTTACACCGGATCAAGCAGAAGAAGAAGCATTTACTGATAAAACATTTACAATTAGATTGTTAGGCGAAATTAATTCTGAAACTAAATGGATTACTGACAACGATCTAGGAATAGTAACTAGTAATGCTATCTCAGTTTTAAAAGTAGAAGCGGAAACAAATGTTCCAAGCGGAAATTTAATTTACTCAGTTACTGAAGGAAGATTACCGCCGGGTTTAGAACTAACATTTAATGGCGAAATTGTTGGAAAGGTTAACGCTTTTGGAGAATATGTATATAAAAGTACATGGCGTCCTAGTAGACAATACCAACTAAACGACATTGTTAAGTACGACGGTAAACTTTATAAATCTTTATCAGTTCATCAAAGTACTAGCTCAGGAATATTTACAACAGATGCTGCACTTTGGGCAGATTATGCATATCCTAGGCCTGGATTAACTGTATTTGACAGCGATACATTTAGACTTGACGGTAATACTACTACAGTTGATAGAGAATATATCTTTACAGTCCTTGCACAAGATCAATTTAAATATAGTTTAATTAAAAAAGAATTTAAGATTAAAGTAACAGATCCAGATTCAAAAAGATATAGTAATATCTTTATGAAGCCTTTCTTAAAAGAAAATATTAGAGCAAACTTTTTTAACTTTATATCTGATCCTGAAATATTCATTCCAGAACACATTTATCGTCCTAATGATCCAAATTTTGGAATACAACGTGAAATTAAAATGTTATTGTATCCTGGTATTGAAACAAAAGAGATTGAAAATTTTGTTGCTTTAACTAGTAAAAATCATAAAAAGAAAAGATACCGTGTAGGAGATTTAAAAACAGCAATAGCAAAAGTTCCTGGAACCGACAACGAAGTTTATGAAGTATTATATCTTGATGTAATAGATCCTTCCGAACCAACTTCAGGAAGAACTAAATTAAGTTATAATATAAAGAATACTAAAAAAATAAAAGTTAATAGTGTTAAGGCAACTCCGAAAGATATGTTTTATGATTGGCCAGAAAAACCGTCATTTGTAGTGCCGTCGAGAAGTAAATCAATAGTTGTTACTTTAGGAGAAGAATTTGAACTAGTTACTAGAGATGATGGCATATTTGATTTATTGTGGCAAGATAATATTGAAGTTGATACCCGTGTTAATACTCATATATTAGAGATATTACAAGGCTTGGGTCCAGTAAACATGCTTAGACCTACACCTGAAAATGTAATTACTATAGACAACACAGCTATCAAAAGCAGTCAAACACAAGACAATATTAGATATATAAGTAATATTACAAATATGCGTGACGCTATTAAAACAGTAGGAGTTACAGAAAGAAACTTTGTTCCACTTTGGATGCGTACTTCTCAAGGAACAAATGTTAATGAATTAGGATACACACCTGCTCTTGTACTGTGTTATACAAAACCTGGAAAGGCTGCTATAATTAAAAGTGCAATTGAAGCAAACGGATTTAATTTTAAACAATTTGATTTAGAAATGGATAGGTACATCATTGACAGCACATTAACTAGCAGTCAAGAAAAATATATTCTTTTCGCTAATTATCAGTACAATGTTTAATGTTGATAAATATTGTTAGGAGAAACAAATATGGCAAGTAACATAAATTATTTAGATATAGACGAAGAATTTCCAGTACCTGGACAAGATAACGATAGTCAGGGATTTAGAGATAATTTCGCAGTAACAAAATCAAGTTTACAATCAGCAAAGACTGAAATTGGCGATTTACAGCTAAACAGTGCAAAGTTAAATGCTGGTAATAACTTTCAAAGAAACTCAATTAATAATGCAACACTTATTAATAATGTCGAATTTGTTTATCCAACAGGCGACTTGACTACTGACGACGGTGCAAGAATTAGATTTACAGACGGACACTATCAAAATGTTGCTATAGCAACTGATGATCTTAATCTTACATTAGAAGAGTTTGGTCCAAACGGATTTCTATCAAAAATGAGACTTGCTATTAGAGGTAGTAATCCTGTTGCGTCAACTGAATTCACATTTAATTGGATAGCAGATAATGGCGGAACTATTAAAACTAATCCAAATAATTGGCCATGGAATGAAGTTTCTGGAACAAATGACAACCCGTTAAAGACTACAGTTGATTCAGGTCCTGATCCTGAAATCTTTGACATCTGGACAGATAATTCTGGCGGCACTGTTTATATTGAATACATTGGCAAATTTACTACCTAATGCTTCATCCTTTATTAGATAGTATTTCTTCCCTAACTGATTCAGAAGTAGAATTAAAAATTTCTCAATTGAGTAGAAAATTTTGGCAAACAAAAAATCCTCAAGTGCAAGAACAAATTTCTTCTATTTTAGAAATTTATAAAGAAGAAGCAATCGCCCGCCGCGCCAAATCTAGCATACAAAAAAATGAAAAAGATGGCGAAAATGGACTTGACAATCTGATTAATATCAGTTAAACTGTATACATGCTTATGAAAACAGACGAACTAGGTATCCCACGATTCTCTAATCAAGATCTTATCGATATGATCTATACAGGTCATGCGGACAAAGTACATGTGGTATTGTGCGATGCTAACGACGATGTAGACAAGTTCAATGCCGCTATGGAAGAACAAGGTCTAGACAAACTACAAAAGTATATTCCATTAGATGTAGATCAAAAGACTTTTGACGGTGTATGCCAAAGTGAATGGTTTATGCCTGATGAATACAAAACACTAAACGTACACAACTACGTTCTTACAAAGTGTACTACACAAGAAGAAACAGCAAGAGCCGCTGAAGAACTTGCAGAGTTTGAAGGTAGAGGAATGATGAACTTGTTACGTTATATGATCTATCTTGTAGACTTTATGCGTGAGAACAACATTGTATGGGGTGTAGGACGTGGATCAAGTGTAGCAAGTTATGTGCTGTATTTGATTGGAGTACATAGAATTAATTCAATCCAGTTTGACCTGGATTGGCGAGAGTTCTTGAGATAAGTAAGCATATAATATTAGGAGAATGTTATGGTACAAAAAACAAACGGCCGAAAGGTTTATAAAAGTATGCAAGGCAAAACTATTGACATGGATTTGTTACGTCAACGTAATGAGTTAACACCGGCAGTAGGTAATGCTAAAGTTAATGCACGAGGTGACGAATTAGGTCCAGGTGGACAAATAGTTCGTCCAAAAGAAGAAGTATTAAAGGAATATTACGAAAATACAACAGGAGTTCCAGATGAACTTGCTGTTAAACAAAAACAAAAAGATTTAACAGACGATTGGGTTGAACCCGAGACAGTAAAGAAAACTACAAAATCTTCTAAACAAGAAGTAGTAGATGATGAATGGGTCGAGGATGACGACGGTAACTTTGTAAAAAAAGGTGATTAATGGCTAATAATTTAACTGCTATCAAAGGTAATCTTCGTGCAATTGGTAATAGAGTTTTAATTACCGATATGTATTTTGGAGAGCAAACTACCAAGTCCGGTATTATCATAAAAGATGACGACGGCACAACAAGAGGTGTTTACCCACGTTGGGGTAAGGTTTATTCTAAAGGTCCAGAAAATAAAGACCCGTATGAAATAGGACAATGGATTCTTATAGAACACGGCCGCTGGACTAGAGGTATGAAAATTGAAACAGAAGAAGATGGTGAGATTGAAGTTCGCATGGTAGAAACAGAAAGTATTTTAGCATATTCAGATGAGAAGCCTGACAGTGTTGTTTTAGGCAAAGAATTTAACGACAACGAACATGCAACAATTGACCCTAGTTCATTTATGGGTCACCAACCAGGATAAGAGGCAACTATGACAAATCCATTTCAAGATTCTATTAAATTTATGAATGCTATTGACCAATCTGTTGATAGGATTAATACTGATCAGTATAAACTATATCTTAAACTAATTGAAGAAGAAGCTGGAGAGCTTGCAGACGCAATTAAAACACAAGACGGTGTAGAACAATTAGATGCTCTAATTGATATTCTAGTTGTTACTATTGGTGCTATTAACAGTTTAGGCGCTGATGCAGAAGGTGCATGGAATGAAGTAATGCGCACTAACTTTGAAAAAATTGATCCAGAGACTGGAAAAGTTCGAAAGAGAGAAGATGGCAAAGTATTGAAGCCAGAAGGCTGGAAGGCTCCGGAATTAGCACAATACCTTAAAGGTTAGAAGTTATATTACTATTTTTGAAAATATTGATATTACTGACGAAAAATAACACTTGACTTCTATTAGTTTTTACGCTATAATGTAATAAATTAATAGGAGTTTTCTTTTGGCTACACACGGAATGATTGATTTAGAGACACTAGGCGTAGAGCCTGACAGTGTTGTAATGACTCTAGGTGCTATTAAGTTTAATCCTTTTGCAGATGCAGAGCCGCATAGTCCTTTGTACTTGCGTGGCGATGTAGAAGAACAAACTACAGATTACAATCGTAGCATTGACGACAATACACTTGCTTGGTGGGGCAGACAGCCTCAAGAAATTCAAGACGAAGCATTTGGTGAAGACTTAGAAAGAGTAAGTGTACAAGAAATGTTACGTCAACTTAACAAATGGTGTGTAGGATTAGATTACATTTGGTGCCAAGGTCCTACATTTGACTTTGTAATACTACAGCATTTGTACAAAGAAGCA
>ENA-OUOG01002348-OUOG01002348.1-marine-metagenome-genome-assembly--contig:-NODE-2348-length-19832-cov-9.992458_pt1 | contig 19832 bp, 16 predicted proteins | sample MGYA00248635_ERZ508505 | MGnify/ENA primary metagenome ERZ508505 (study PRJEB26176, sample SAMN06267871) | marine metagenome | isolation source: Saanich Inlet, British Columbia, Canada | place: Pacific...
CACTTGTCTGATAATGTTTAACAAAAAGATCAGACTCTTTTTCTAATAATGCCCTTAAGTTGTTCTCAATTCGCTCAGGATATTGGAAAACGTTTTGATTCAGCTTCTGTAGCAGATATTCTTCTTTCCCGGCCTCTATTAGAAAGGTATCGTTGATATGCCCAGAACCAAAAAGAGCAATCTTATCGACTGCTCCTTTAATATTGTATGCTTGAAGTGCCTTTCTTACGGCCTCCATTATTTTACTTCTTCTGGGTAAACGCCATCCGCAATCATCTGATTGATACCATTCACCACATGTGGTTTGTCTTCCTGATAAGTGACGCCTAACCAAGAGGCCGATGTTGGCACAACCTTGACAGTCGCTTTTCCTTCTTTCATCAAGTTATCTACCTCCACTGGGATAAAGCATTCTGCCTTAGGATCTTCATTATTTGCTTTTACAAAGTCAATGAATTTCTCTTCAAAAAGGGGTAAAACTGATGCAGGGAATCCCCAAAAATTCATTGAAACGTAGGTGTTTGGATCTAAGGTGTGTCGCTGCCCGTCCTCTTCGTAAGAAATTTCATCTCCATCTTTACCGATAGCTAGGGTTTCTTTAATGCCCGTAAGGTTCATATGCTCGTCAACTTGACATACGCCTCTATTCACTGTACCGTGATCTGAAAGTGTATTGACTAAGCCGTAGCCCATGATCAAGTGCTCGTTGTCTTTTAGTCCTTTGATAGCTTCTACGGCTTCCCCGAAGGATTCGGTACCATAGTAATCATCTGCATTAATCACCAAAAAGGGTTCATTAATTAAATGCTTAGCCGCCAGTATAGCATGAGTCGTACCCCACGGTTTTTTGCGCATATCAATATAGGCTGCCGTATGCTCATTGTATTCGTTCTGGAAAGCGTATTCCATTTTGATCTTGCCGTTGAAGCGATCGGCATAGTGTTCCTCGAAAGCATCTTTTAAATCAGTTCTAATGATAAAAACCACTTTCGTAAAACCTGCTTTGATGGCGTCATGAATTGAATAATCCATAATAATCTCACCATTTGGCCCAATACCATCTAATTGCTTATTTCCACCGTAACGACTTCCCATACCAGCCGCCAAAACCACCAACGTTAAATCCATAATTTCCTCTTAAAAATCTTTCTATATTGTTGATTCGAAGTTGACGAAAAACTTTTTGCCAGTCAATCTAACCTTAGATTAAATATGAACCTCTCCTCTCTAGATTTGGCCATCATTATCATATTTTTTGTGGTCTTCCTTGTGATTGGGGTCTTAGTCTCGAAAAAGGCAGGATCAAGCTCCAAGGAATTTTTTCTATCTGGCAGAAATATGCCTTGGTGGCTATTAGGTATTTCCATGGTAGCTACCACATTCTCAGCAGATACTCCCAACCTGGTTTCTGATATTGTAAGGCAGAATGGAGTGGCAGGAAACTGGGTCTGGTGGGCCTTTCTGATCACAGGAATGCTGACTGTATTTGTTTACGCCAAACTATGGAGAAAATCAGGGGTACTTACTGATCTCGAGTTCTACGAAAAAAGATATAGCGGCAAAGAAGCTGCCTTTTTAAGAGGCTTCAGGGCCATTTACTTAGGCGTATTTTTCAACATCATGATTATGGCATCCGTTTGTCTGGCTGCCATTAAGATTGGCGAGGTCATGTTTGATCTTGAGCCATGGAAAACTGTGGTTTATGCCTCACTTATCACAGTAGCCTATAGTTCCTTAGGTGGGCTTAGAGGTGTGATTTTAACTGACTTCTTACAGTTCATAGTAGCCATGGTAGGTTCTATAGCTGCTGCTATTTATATCATAAACCTACCCGAGATTGGCGGACTTACCGCCTTGATTGAAAGGCCTGAGATTGCCAGTAAACTGAGCTTAATCCCAGATATCAGCGATCGAGAATTATTTATTTCCCTCTTAGTTATACCCATAGCCGTGCAGTGGTGGAGTGTTTGGTACCCTGGCTCCGAACCTGGTGGCGGTGGCTATATCGCACAGCGAATGCTCTCAGCCAAAAATGAAAAAAATGCAGTTTCCGCAACACTGCTTTTCAACATTACTCATTACGCCTTAAGACCTTGGCCATGGATATTAATTGCCTTGGCGTCTATCGTGGTATATCCTGATTTGGCCTCTATCCAAACAGCTTTCCCAAATATATCACCCGACAAACTGGGCAATGATTTAGGGTATTCTGCCATGCTTTTGACTTTACCAAAGGGCTTATTAGGTATTGTGGTAGCTTCTTTGATTGCTGCATTTATGTCAACTATTTCAACTCATCTCAATTGGGGTTCTTCTTATGTGGTCTTTGATTTTTATCAGCGATTCGTCAAACCGAAGGCATCTGACAAAGAACTAGTTCGAGTTGGTAGAATTTCGACAGTGGGGCTTATGATCTTCGCTGGCCTATTCGCCTTAGTGTTGACTAATGCCTACCAAGCATTCCAGATCCTTCTCTCCATAGGAGCAGGGACGGGTTTAATTTTTATCCTACGGTGGTTCTGGTGGCGTATTAACGCCTATTCTGAAATCACCGGAATGGTGGTTTCATTTATAGTGGCATTAGTGCTGAATGTAGAAAGAATTAGTCCAGCATTTCTTTTCGAATTGCCTTCCGAATACAAGCTTTTACTAAGTGTTGGTATCACCACGGTAGCTTGGGTTGCAGTAACCTTCATGACCAAGCCTACTGATCATAAGACCTTGGCTTCGTTCTTCAACTTGGTTAAACCTTATGGTAATGGTTGGAATAAATTCAAGCAAATCGCGAAGACTGAAAATATAGACCTAAAAGAGGGTACTGGAAGATTGAGCATAGATATATTGGCTATGTTCCTAGGCATTATCATTGTGTATAGCGCACTCTTTTCTACCGGGATGTTTATCTACGGTAATATGACCAATGGTGTGATTCTATTAAGTGTTACTCTTGTTTCCTCCATCTTGCTCAAAAAGACTTGGAAGAAACTTAAATTCTAACATTTAGCGCAATTAGAATAGATTTCTCTTGTTTTCAACTTGATCGAAAGTATCCATCCAGTGATAGATGCGTTAATTTCCCTTGGCCACTGAAGGACTAATGCGTTCATTCACAAGTCTTTAAAAAAATGTCATTACTAATTAATTATTAAGCAGTCTCATCCCGTTCGTTTGAGTTGATTTTTTCCTAACTTAATTCAACGTTCTATCTAATATTGATCATCACTCTATGCCGAGAGCTAAGAAGACCGAAAGGAAGATTTTTGTACTTGACACTTCCGTAATCCTATTTGAACACAATGCCATAATGAATTTCGAGGAGCACGACATAGGGCTCCCGATTACTGTACTCGAAGAATTGGATCAGTTCAAAAAAGGTAACGATACCAAAAATTTTGAAGCCCGAGAGTTTACTCGTCTTTTAGACAAGTTGGCGAAGGATAAATCGCTCCAAGATTGGATACCCCTAAATGGCAAAACCAGAGGTAGCTTCAAAGTAGTAATGGAAGCAGGTACAAGCGAAGGTGGTTTAGATGCAAATCATATTTTCGGTGAAAAAAAGAATGATCATCGTATTCTAAATGCCGCCTTAAGGCTAAAAGAAGAGAACCAAGATCGTAGTGTGATTCTTGTTTCAAAAGACATTAATCTCCGCCTGAAAGCCAAGTCCATCGGGCTTCTGGCAGAAGATTATGAAACTGGTAAAGTAAAGAGTGTTGACTCACTTAGAAAAGGAGCCATCGAGATTGAAAAGGATGATTCTGACATCATCAACCACCTTTATGAGAATGGTACTTTGGATCCCAAAGAAGTGCTTAAGAATAAAAAATCACTCGTTAACCAGTACTTCATTCTGAAGAGTGATAAAAACTCAGTACTCGCTTATCACAATTCAACAGACGATGTTATCGAACGCGTTGACAAGCGACCAATTTCAGGGATAAAACCTCGCAATGCGGAGCAAACTTTCGCCATCCATGCCATTATGAATCCTGATGTGAAGTTGGTGACCATTCAAGGGGTTGCAGGTACGGGAAAAACCTTATTGACTTTAGCAGCAGCATTAGAGCAGCGAAGAGAATACAAGCAGATCTATCTTGCACGACCAATAGTACCCCTTAGCAATAAAGACATTGGCTACTTACCAGGTGATATCAAATCAAAGCTCAATCCTTATATGGAGCCGCTTTGGGATAACTTAAAGTTTATCCAAAACCAGTACAAGGAAACAGATAAAGAGTTCAAGGCAATCACCGAAATGGTGAACAAGGAGAAGCTTCTGATTACACCTTTGGCTTATATCAGAGGCCGAAGTTTATCCAATATCTATTTCATTGTGGACGAGGCACAGAACCTAACGCCTCATGAGATAAAGACAGTCATTACGAGAGCTGGTGAGAATACAAAGATTGTCTTCACTGGAGACGTCAATCAAATTGATACGCCTTATCTGGATTCACAATCCAATGGGCTCTCTTACCTGATTGACAGAGTAAAAGATCATCCTCTCTACGCACATATCACCTTGGAAAAAGGTGAACGCTCTGAGTTGGCCAACTTGGCAAATGACATGTTGTAGTTTCTATGGACTTTCAACTCGGTCAAGACCCTTCGTTCCTCTGGGAAAGAAGACGAAGGGATTTAATCGACTCAAAACTTCAAACTGAAAACTGTTCCTTCAGAATTAGTTAAAACTGTAATATCACCCTTATGAGCCTTCATTATCTGCTTAGAGAGGCTTAAGCCAATGCCATTTCCTTGTTTTTTAGTAGTAAAAAAGGGCACGAAGATCTCATTGATAATGTCATCGGAAATACCAGAACCTTTGTCAGAAACCTCCAAGTAAGTATGCTCTTCTAGTTGCCGAAAAGTGATATCAATTCGGGCGCTAGCTACTGCAATTGCTGTTCCATTCGGCTTCTATGGTACGAAAGAATGGCTCAACTCATTTGTTTATCAGGTTGAAGTAAGTCCTCTCGTATTTGTGAGTGCTTTTTTCTTAACCATTTTAATTGCATCGATATCGATTGGCTATAGGGCCTATTTAGCTGCCACCAAAAACCCAGTGAAAGCTCTCCGTTACGAGTAAAAGTGTACTATAACTAACCAAATGGTGTGCGGAAACCGTACACTTATTATAGTTCAAAATCGTACATACCTAAATATACTACTGATTATCAGGTGTTTAAAAATTGTGGCACAGGCATTGCAAACTACTAAGCAGGTCAGTAAGAATTTTAAAAAATTACAATCATGAATAGCCCGAAAGTCAACAAAACAAACAGTAGCAACAGCCCAAAGGTCAGAAATTTGAGCGCAATCATAGCAGTAATGCTAGCAGCAGTTACCCTTTTCCAAGCTGGAAATGTTAAGTCGAATGACTTGAGTAACAAAGAGGTCTCTACAATGGAAGCAGAATTAATCGCTGAAATTGATCAATTCTTTGCCGATGAAGATTTCATACTTGAAGAAGAGATCTACATAGAAATGGAAGATGAGACAGCAGAAGAAGTAAACATCTTCGATGCTGACAACAACATTTTCGCTTCAGGTAATCCAGCAAACGATATTGAATTAAGAAAACTAGTAAATCAAGCTGATTACATAAGCAGCTTCGGCAGTGAGAAATATTATAGACTCTCTAAGTAAGGGAAACTACAATACATGATTAGGGTTAATTTTGGATGTAAAGCCGGTCGTCAGATCGGCTTTCTTTTTTTGTATTAATCTGAAATATCAAAGAGGTCTTGAGTCGGCCATGACTTGACCATTTTAATACCCTCTCTTATTGCCCAACGGCTTGTCCCAGGGAAGCTTCCTCTACGCGGTGTGGTATTAGAAATAATGACCCAGGAGTACCCATTTATATCTCTTGTAAGCAGGGCAGAAGTTCCCGAAAGTGTTCCTGTCCTCCACCAATGCTGACCTTTTACACTTCTCCAGCCTAACGGGTGTTGCACACCACCTACACCATTGACCATCTTGTCAATAAGGTCTGCACTTAGTATATCTTTATGACGCTTTGAATAACCATCTACCAGTACAAGAACCCTCATTAAATCAACCCCTGTGGCTAACCAACCACCTGCTGGGCCAAGCATTTCAATGTCATCAGCACCATATGGCTTATAGACTTTCTTACCTGAGCCATTGAAGGCCAGTTGCTCATTATCAACACTGTAGTCATAGTATTTTACTTCATTCTTTACCCTATCTTTTTCAAAGCTTCCTGCTATACGCATTTTATTGATCCCATTAGGCTCAAGAATCTCATCTTGCACCCAATCCTCATAGTCATCACCAGTCACTTCCTCAATTACTCTCCCCAAAAGTGAGTAACCAAAGTTTGAATAATTAAACCTTGTTCCGGGCCTATATGGTAGGTGCCTTGAAATAACGAACTTGATCACATCATCAAATTCAATTGGATAACTTACGTCATCCATTTTGTGAATCTTGTGAGGAATGAACATTGGGTCGCCATAAGTGATAAGGCTCCACCCAGCCGTATGATTTAAAAGATGCTTGACTTTAATGCGATAAACATTCTTGTTAGAGATATTACTGTAAAGTTTACCATTGAGAATCCCCTCTTCTCCAAAGACATAATCATCTAGGCCGATTTTACCTTCATCAACAAGTTTTAAGACAGCAATCGCAGTGACTAATTTCGAAACTGATCCAATTCGGAAGAGGTGGTAAGGTTCTACTTTTTCCTTCTTTTCTTTATCAGAATAGCCGAATCCTTTGGCATAAACCAGCTTTTCGTTCTTGACCAAAGCTACAGAAGCTCCAGTAAGCCGAAGGCTACGCATAGCCCGTTCCACCATTGAGTCGATGGGTTGAAATGCTGGTAAATCAGACATCTCATTGGTGAGTGACAATCGGTCTGCAGTTGCTTCAGCAATTAATAACTCTTCGTTAACTTGTTCTCCTTTATCTACTCCCGTAAACGATAAAAGAACTACCAAGAAGCATAAGACCGTGATTAGCCTTGTTCGAATCTGCATTGTTATATTTTGACCTACCTAATTAGACTACAAGTATAAGCATTTGATAACAAAAAGCCGTCTCGACAGGTCGGGACGGCTTCTGAGGTTGATTAACACTCTACTGATTAATTAACGTCATTCAAATTCCAGTCATAGTCCATATAACGCACTTTAGCATTACCACCAATCTGAACTTCTGTGTATTTGTTCAAAAACTGAATGAGGGACTGACCTTCTTTAAAATCTCCTTCAAACCATGAAAAGATTTTCGATATTTTAACTTGCTGAGAACTGATTTTGTTTCGTGACCTGTCATTTAAAAAGATTCGTGTTTGTTCATCCAGCTGTACGTCAAGCTTTTCAGCTGTATATGCTTCCGCTCTTAACACCGGGCAAGAGATAGATGCGCAGTTTACTGCAAAGTGAATTCGAGGCTCTTGAAAATCCTTCCTCAAAATTTTATGTTCAATGCGATCAAGGCTAAAATCTTCCCCTCCAATTTGAAACCATTCTTTGGTCCAAACACTTCTGACGGTAGGAATAGAAATTGTAGGGTTAAGATCTTTAATACTTTCTACTGGATAATTATCAACGATCAGTTTAACCGTAAATACATTATAGGCATTGATCCAGTAAGCGATTTTCTCATTGTCATTCCACGCTTCTGCCGGTGGATTCTCACTCAAATAATTAGCATAGGCAATCAATTCAGACTTATCAGAAATAAATCCTTTGTAATCCACTAGTCCGTTAGGTCGAACATGCTTCGCTAAAATCTTGGTCCAAGCTTGATGGCTTGGAGGTTCGGTAGCATTTCCAGCAAAGGTGTTATTCGCATTGGAACATCCTAAAACAAGTAGGAAGCTCAAGATGATCATACTATTGAATCTTGTTCTCATGGTATCAACGTTTGCTTCAATAAAACCTTAGCCAAATAGAAAAAGTTGCAGACCATTATAAAAGTCTGCTAGTTGACTTATGAGCAGTTACTTTTTAAAAATCAAAGCTCAAACCAAGGGTATAGTTTCTTCCCATAGTTGTAAAGCCAACAACCCCTACAAACTCTTCATCAAAGATGTTATTCACCGAACCATAGGCAGTTAACTTCCTAGATAAGAATTGCTTCCTTAAAGCTATGTCCACCAGGTTATAGCTATCTAGCATATCTCTTGAAAAGGGTGATATTCTTCTTTCTCCCGTATGGTTATATCGAATGTTAATGGAGGATGCTTCAATTGGCGTAAATAGCAATCCGAAGCCATATTTCTCCTTAGGGATTCTTGAAAACAGTGCGTCATTGTTTGTCGCAAGCTTTGAGTAATTAGCCGTAAAAGTTACTTTTTCAGTTACTGCCCAAGTGACATCCGTTTCAATTCCTTGTACCTCTCTGCGGGTATCTAAATTAATGTAACTACCACCAATAAAGTTGCCTACGTTATCAAAAGTAGACAGGAAGTCGATTGCATTGTCCTCATCGCGTCTGAAGAAAGCAAAGTTATAAGTCAAACCCCTCTTAGTGTATAGCGCTGTTCCAAACTCATAACTATTTGTCTTTTCAGGTGCCAGATTCTTATTACCAAAGAAAGGCGAGTTGATCTGGAAAAGGGAAGGCGTATTGTATGCATTTGAAATTGACATAAATGGTTTCAACTCAATATTATTCCCCAAATCGATTAACCAAGACGGATTGACGGTTGTCATCAATTGATTTTCATAATCGCTGTGTGTATTGAGTCTTAATCCAACATGAAAATTCAAGCCCTGATCACTTTCAAAAACGAAAGAGGCATAGGGGTCGACAATCGTAAAGTCTCCTTCTTGATTCTCAGAATTGTCTTTTAACCTCTGAACATTTACGCCAAAAAGTGCTTTTACACGCTCTGAAATCTCAAACTCGTTGGTCTGATCAATTTGAAGATTCTCTCCTTTAAAGGTTGACGGGAAGGCACTTTGGAATACTCGCTCATTGTCAATGTAACTTACATTCAATACCGATTTTCCATTCTTGAATTTCAACTCAGGTCTGACTCCAATTCTCAACTGCTGATTGTCAGAAAAAGCATTCAACTCATCGGTAAATGAGAAGGCATCAATATCGGCTTTGAAATCGTCAAAAGCTATGGTGAAATCAATATCGAATTGATCATTAGCCTTATAGCCTCCTTTGAATAATACGTTGGTCTTAGTAAAGCCATCGTCATCAAAACCAGCGGCTGGATCATTTTGCGCTGCAGCCGAAAAGCCATCGTAAGAGATTCTATTGAAGGAAAGACCGTAGTTAAAATCGTTATTGGTTCCATTCAAGTTGGCGTTGATACCAAAGGCTCCAAAAGACCCACCATTCAGATCGATACTTCCCTGAATTTTTTCAGCTTGGTTTTCTCTCAATGTAATATTGATCACACCAGCCGCAGCATTGCTTCCATAAAGTGCACTTAAACCACCTTTCAATACTTCAATGGATTCTACTTGTTTAACGGGCAAATACCTCAAATCATAAAATAGGCTAATGCCTGTTGGGTCGTTCATTGGCACACCATCAATCAAGACAAGGGTGTACTTGCTTCGTGCCCCTCGCACATAATACTCCATGTTAGCACCTGGTGCACCGAAATTACCATCTGTCTGTAAGGCAGGAACTTCATTTAATAAATCTGCCACCGTCTTGCCGGGTGATTTGTCAATAAACTCTCTGGTTATCTTATAAATCGTCTTCCCAGATTTTTCGATAGGTGTTCTAAAACGTGTCCCTGTAACAACGAATTCTCCTAAGTCCGTTGTGTCTTTTTTCTCTTGTGCATGGGAAGTAAAAACCATGCTTAACAATACCAATAGTATTGTTCCCCTCATTCCAATTTTTGTCATGTCGTTTTTAAGTAGCTAATAAGTAGTGTTAGTGAATTGAATTTTTTGTCTGTGCCGGACACTTTCCAAGTTGGATCTTTAGGTGTTCCCAAAACCTCAACCTGACAGTCTGATTTAATGTGTTGTTGAATTCTATTGATGGCATTTTTCGTCCATTTAACCAGGACAGGTTCTCCAATTACCTCAATGATGAAATCATGACCTTCGAGGTTTTTGCTAAACTTCCCTTTCAGGTAGTCGAAAGTGAGCGCTTCCGAACCAAAAGCTTTCTCCAATGATCCACTGAGAATCAATTCTTCTGGTAAACCCAACGCCACTTTTTTATCAGGCATAACCAACCACATATTATGGCAGCTTTCAATCGCCATATCAATTTCATGTGTTGAGATAAGAATCGTTTTACCCGTTTTCTTAGTAAGGTCTTGGAGTAAGTGGAAGATTTCAATTCGATTTGGCGAATCTAAATGAGCAGTTGGCTCATCGAGCACAATGATTTCAGTGTCCTGCACTAAAGCCCGAGCGATCATTACTTTTTGCCTTTCTCCATCGCTTAGTTCTCCGATGTGCCGATCGGCAAATTGAAGTGAGCCCGTCACCTCCATTGCCCATTGAATTAAGGCTTTGTCTGAGTCATTTAATGCGCCCATCCAACTGGTATAGGGAAAGCGACCTAATGAAACTAAAGCATAAACTGTGAGGTTACCTGGTGCAATACGATCGGTCAAAACGAGACTTAATGTCTTTGCCATTTCCTTGGCATTGATCTCAGTTATTGATTTGTCATGGATCTGAACTTCTCCAGCTAATGGTTTCTGAATCCCTGCTAATGACCTTATTAATGTCGATTTACCGGACCCATTTGGGCCGAGTAAACATGTAAGTTCTCCTTTCCTAAGATTGAGATCAAGTTCCTTTAGCACATCCTTATTCTTATAACCTACTGTGAGATTTTTACTTGTTAATATGGTTTTTGATAAACTCAATGAATAGTGAATAATTAGTAGTTAAGAACTCTTCATTTTAAAAAGAAGCTTTAAGGTTTCTGCGTTTGACAATAATCCAAATCACAATTGGCGAACCAATCATTGCGGTTATGGCGTTCACTGGGAGAACAGTATTGCTTCCTGGGACTTGAGAGATGATATCACAAACTAACATCAGGATAGCGCCAACAAGCACACAACTTGGAATCAGAATTCGATGATCTGAGGTATTCAGAAAGCTTCGGGTTAAATGAGGCACTGCGATTCCTACGAACCCAATTGGCCCACAAAAACCCGTGATCGCCCCAGCCAGAATACTCGTAACACCAATAATCGCAAAGCGAGACTTACGAATATTCAAACCCATGCTTTGTGCATAGTCCTCTCCTAGCAACAAGGCATTCAGTGTTTTACTTAAGGCAAAAGTCATCAAAACACCCAAGCTAACAATCAGCCCTAACACTTGGAGCTGACTTGTGGTGACACCTCCTAGGCTGCCGAAGGTCCAAAGAATATATTCTTGCATTTGCTCTGGATTGCTGAAGAATTGCCAAATACTGACGATGGCTATCGTGATGTTGGCTACCATGATGCCAACGATAAGCATTACTACATTATCTCTAATCCGATAGGAGATTGCTAGAATGGCTAGGAGTACCAAAGCGGCACCGATAGAAGCTGCAATTACAATTAACCAACTACCTCCAATGCCAAGCGAACGAATGGTAAAGGCCGTGGTTGCACTACCAGCAGCTAACATAACAGCAGCTACTCCCAAACTTGCTCCTGCAGTAATGCCTAATACTGAAGGACCTGCCAATGGGTTTCTAAAAAGGGTTTGCATCTGCAGACCCCCTACTGATAAAGCCGCACCAACTAACACTGCTGTGATGGTTCTTGGTAATCTTATTTTTAACACAATTGCCTGCCAAGCCTCATTGTTAACAGCTCCACCGACAAGTATCTTAGCCACATCTGCTATGGGGATACGCACTGATCCTAGGCCTAAGTCAAGTAGCATCAAAACGACAACAGCCAGAATTAGGATGACTAATAACCTCCATTTATTCGAGCCTTGGCTTGAGCGATTCAATATGGTCTGAGAAGTGCTCAATTAACTATTTCAATCGGTTATAGTAGACCAGCTTGTGATTGGGAACTAGATCAGGATGAAAAATTTTGATATTATCCTTAAGTACAATGTGAGGGTTGACAACAGCTGATTCATAGTAATCATTACCTCCACCTTCGGTATATGTGCCGTAGATGTTATAGATATTTCCGTTTTTGAATGACTTGAAATCGGCATAGCGGCTATCGGCCTGAAGAATCTCATCTAGCGTCTTAGCCGTACTCGGCACCATCCAAAAATCAGCTTTAAGACCTTCGGCATACACGGTTTCAAAATCGAGCCTCAGGCTACCCGTATTCTCACTATCTTTCCAGGGGTAATCTACTTTTGCTAAGTCCAATAAGTAGTAAGCAAAGCTTTTTCCACCTGCTACAAACCAAGCATCTCCTTGGGCAATTCCTGTAATCGCTGATGGGCCTTTTCCTACTTTCTGTTGCACCATAGAAAGCACCTCATTGAACTCTGTCTCCATTACTCCGAAACGCTCATTCACTAGTGCTTCCTTATTAAGTAAGGCGGCCAATAACTTCATCCATTCGGCTCGTCCTAGTAGGGTTTTTTCTTGCCAATCAGCATTAAGGAGAACAGGAATTCCTGCATTTTCTAATTCTTGATAACTGTCGTTTTGTGAATTAGGAAAACCAACTCCAAGGAGGAGTTCAATGCCTTCGCTAACAGCTAGCTCAGTATTAATAGTACCAGATGGTTCTAGTTCAGCGATGGCGCCCTCTGCCACCAAGGCCTTCACCTTTTCACTAGACACATACTCAGCTCTTTCGATTCCCTTCAGTACACCTAAAGCATCTAACTTTTCAAACATCCCAAGGTGGGTAGTTGATATGGAGGCCAAGCGTTGTACGGGGATTTCCACTATGCGCTCAGAAGAAAAGCCATCAGGCATGGGCGTTCCTCTTTGTACTAAAGCAAAACTCACCGTATCGATAAAGTCATTATAATGCCGAAAAAGATGGACTTCCTTCCAATTATTATGATAGACTAGGTCGAAACCTATGGCGTGATCAATTGAAGTTTCTGTTAGGAAATAGTCCTTTGACGGGTCAAATTCATCATCTATTTTTCTATCAGATGTACTTTGACAACCCAAAAATAGGGCAAAGAAGAATACGGGAAGCCATGTCAGGGTGTAATCCGCCCTGCGATGGGTAATGGTGGTTTTCTGTCTTTTCATACCAGTAGCTTTTCCTCAGAAAGCGTCATAGTGATCAAAAACAAAGGCAGGTCTTCTGACTTCCCGGTTTACTGAGCCTTCCCGCTAACGCAGTGGCAAAATTCAGCAAACCATAAAAAATGGGTTTACAGCAGCTGGGACTGTTCAGGATTTACACCTGATTCCCTATTAATCTCAAAGTTTTAAAGCTAAGAGAACCTTTGTACTGGTGGTAAAGGTATGAAAAGTTTATAAATCAGTTCACCCTGCTGCTTAGACTATTCAAGCGAGTCGGTCCGCCAGACCTATTCTTCAATAATTAAAGCATTGTAATAAACCTTGGACAAAGGATTCTTATTAATTTAGGGTCCTATGAGAGCATTCCTTTTCTGCATAGCCTTAGTCGGCACAACCATTATTGGGTCTAATAATCTAATTGCCCAAAAAGTCACCGAACGATATGAGAACGGCAATAAGAAATATCAAGGCAAAACGAAAGATGGCGTCAAAGTAGGGAAACATACCTACTGGTTCGAAAATGGTGAAAAACAAAAAGAAGAAACCTATAATAGTCGGGGCATTAACATTGGGCAGAAAGTCTGGAACGAAACCGGTGAACTGATAGAAGACATTAACCCTGAAAAGGGATTCGAAAAGCTTCGAAATGAGCAATTCAAAAGTTTTGAATGGATTAATGGCCAAAATGGCATCAAATACATGAAGCTGAAAGGAAGGACAGACTTATATGAGCCTTTAAAAGGCCGGACGGATGTGTCTCTTCACTATGCGACTTATCTATTCAATGGAAGGGAGCTTGATAGTTCTTTTCGCAGAAAGAAGCCTGTCCTCGTTAACCTTGCGAACAACAAATTTATTGAAGGGTTCGTCCAAGGCCTAGGTTTTTTTGAAAAAGGAGATAACGGCTACATCATAGTACCTTCTTACTTGGGGTACGGTGAAGATGGAGCACGTGGCATACCGCCTAATGCTGTGTTAGTCTTTCAAATCATGGTAATTGATGTTATTTGATACTGAAAAGTGTGATAGAACCATTGACAGTAAGGTCAAGGCCTAAGGTCAAATCTGAATTAACGAAAATCAAATTATTATAAGTGACTTGATCGCAGTTGTAAGCATACTAGAACCGATGTCAGCTTTAGCAAGCGAAGAAATCTAGTGTCACCTAATGATCACCCTAAACTTGAAGCGTTGACCGTCAAGCATTACCGAGAGCAGATAAACGCCTCCTTTTAACCCTTTTGGTTGGATGATTAATTGGTCACCAGATCTTTGAACAGCACTGCTCACAGTCACACCGTTTAGCTGGTACATCTGAACTGGGCCAACCTCTACATCACGTGCTATATTTATCTTAAATGATGCTCCAATGGCTGCTGGGTTAGGATATACCTTGACTTCTGCCAATGGCTTCGAATATTTTATACTGAGAAGCTCTGAAGGGTTTTCTTCTCCAGAAAAGTCAATATCAATCAAACGGTAGAAACTCAATCCATTGATAGGCGAATGATCAGGATAAACGATTTCTCCGAAGCGTAAGTAGTGCAGAACCAGACTGGAGTATACATGACTTTGAACGCTTTCCTTCTGTTCAATGGAAACAACAAAACTTGGCAGATTTGAAGACAGTTAATCTTGAAAAACATCAAGAGCAGCATAATGCACTACTCTCCCTGTTGTCAGAGTAAGACTAGCTGTGTCCTTATTTAGGGTTTCCACAAAAGTGGCCTCGGCAAGAATCGAACTTGCATCTAAAGTTTAGGAAACTTCTATTCTATCCATTGAACTACGAGGCCAGAAGTCTTTGTCAGGTTGCTGTAAAAATAATTAATAATAAGAGTCCTTCAAGTAGTTAGGAAAGATGACAAAGTGCCTTTTCTTGACCTTTTTCATCAAAACTGACTTGAATTCATCGATATTCTTTTTCTCCACTGCTGAGATAAATACCGAGTCATTTTCGCCCTTGGCGATATAAGTATTCTTTAACTCTTCTAGCGTTAATGGTGGTTCTTCCATCTCTTCAGCTATTTCCGGGTCAATCGTATTGAATTGATCAATTTTATTGAAAACCAGAATTGTAGGTTTATCCTTCACACCAATATCCGCAAGGGTTTCATCCACTGTCTTCATTTGATCTTCGAAGTCGGGGTGTGAAACATCCACGATATGCAGCAGAACATCCGCTTCGACTACTTCCGCTAAAGTAGATTTAAAAGACTCAATCAAATGGGTCGGTAGCTTTCGAATAAACCCAACCGTATCTGAGAGTAAAAATGGGATATTCTCGAAAACAACTTTCCTGACAGTGGAGTCTACTGTAGCGAAAAGTTTGTCCTCAGCCAACACATCTGCCTTTGTGAGCATACGCATGATGGTAGACTTACCCACGTTGGTGTAGCCAACAAGTGCCACCCTTACTACATTGTGCCGTGACTTTCTTTGAACAGCATTTTGCTTTTCGATCTTCTCCAGCCGCTTTTTCAATACCGTAATCGTATTTCGAATGGCTCTTCTATCCGTTTCAATCTCTTTCTCACCAGCTCCTCCACGTGTGCCTGTACCCCCTCTTTGTCTTTCGAGGTGAGTCCACATGTTAGTCAATCGTGGTAATAAGTAAGTGGAGCGCGCTAACTCAACTTGTGTTTTTGCCTGTGCGGTTTGTGCACGCTGTAAGAAGATATCGAGAATGAGCAAACTACGATCGTAGATTTTGACCTCTAATTCTTTTTCAATGTTTCTAAGTTGAGAAGGTGATAGGTCATCATCAAAAATAACCGTGTTCACTCCTTCAGCTTTGATGTAAGTCTGTATTTCTTCCAGCTTACCCTTACCAACAAAGCTTCGCTTATCCGGTCTTTCAAGCCTTTGCGTAAATGACTTGTAAACCTCTAAACCCAGCGTCTCTGCTAGAAATGAAAGCTCATCAAGGTATTCAACAACTTTTTGCTCAGATTGATCCTGAGTGATAAGCGCCACCAAAACGGCAGTATCTTTTTCGTATGATCTAGTTTCGTATCCTCCCATAAAGTAGGGTGCAAAGCTACGACTAATCAGAAGTAAACGGAAATTCAACGTAATTATCAGTAGGTTGAACTAAAGGCTATGACATTCCTAAAAAAAGTCACAATCTTTGAGGCATAAGCAATCAAGATGAAGATAATTGAGACAGGATTTGAAGGACTTTACGAATTAGAACCAAACGTTTTTGGGGATGACAGAGGTTATTTCTTCGAGTCATTTAGGAAAAACACCTTCCAAGAACTCGGCATTAACGAAGATTTTATTCAAGACAATGAATCCTTCTCAGTGAAGGGGACATTGAGAGGCCTTCACTACCAAGCAGCGCCTCATGCTCAGGCTAAACTTGTTAGAATTTCTCTCGGTAAGGTTTTAGACGTAGCCCTTGACATTCGAAAAGACTCACCAACCTATGGCAAACACCATACTGTGCTGCTTGAGGCCACTAGACACAATATGTTTCTTGTGCCTGCAGGGTTTGCTCATGGGTTCTTAGCTCTTGAGGATAGTATATTCAACTATAAGTGTTCCAATTATTATAATAAGGAGGCCGAAGGAGGCGTTTTATGGAACGATCCAGCACTTGGTATTGACTGGCAGGTTTCAAGCCCCATTGTCTCCGATAAAGATCAAGTTTTACCTACCTTTGCATCTTATAAAGAAGCGCCTATATTTTGAGTATTTTCTCTTTTCTAAAGAAATCAAAGCAACCGGTACCAGATATCAGTCCGATAACAACTGATATCCATTCGCACCTGATCCCAGGTATTGATGATGGTGTACAAACACTAGAACAAAGCCTTGAAATTCTTAGAGAAATGGAGGCCTTGGGCTATAAAAAAGTTATTACTACGCCCCATACCATGGCTGGCTCTTATGACAATACCCCTGAGATCATCTATGCTGGCTTAAAAAAAGTCAGAGAAGCCATTAAAGAAAATGGGATTAACATTCAGCTGGAAGCAGCTACAGAATACTTTCTCGATGAAAGTTTTATGGAGCGTCTATCAAACAATGAACCCCTAATGACTTTTGGGCAGAACCATGTGCTGGTCGAAACTTCCTTCATCAGCCCTCCACCGCAGTTATTAGAAGCAAGTTTTGGGCTAGCGGTAAAGGAATACAAAATGGTCTTTGCACACCCAGAACGATATCTTTATCTGCAAGAAAACACAAAGCTATTAGAAGACCTTATGGACAGAGAAGTCGTTTTTCAAATGAATGCCATAGCCTTGACAGGATGCTATTCGAAACCTGTTAAAAAATTTGCAGAAAAACTGATTGACATGAAAGTGCCTCGCTTAGTAGGTTCAGACTGCCATTATATAGGACACATCGATTTACTCAAAGAGGCTAGAGCATCCAAATACTGGAATAAACTGTTGCAGTTGGACTTACTTAACAACTCACTATAAATGAAAGTTTTTATTACTGGCGCCACAGGCCTCGTTGGCAGTTTTGTCTGTCGACAACTTTTGGAAAATGGACATGAAATTCGAGCAGTAAAACGAAGCTCGAGCAAGATGACATTGCTTGAGGATACAGAACAAGACATCGAATGGGTAGTCGGTGATATGAATGACACCGAATTCTTAGAGGAATCCCTCAAGGATATAGAAGCGGTAATTCACGCGGCAGCAATCATTTCCTTTGACAAACGCTGGGAAAAGAAAATGTTTAAGACGAATGTGTTGGGCACAGCCGACCTTGTGAACACATGTCTGAAGCTTGGCGTAAAGAAATTTCTACACGTCAGTTCAGTAGCAGCCATCGGACGCAAGGCAGGACAAATAAAACTAAGTGAAGCCGATCGTTGGGAAGGAACTAAGTTTGATTCTATTTATGCCAGATCAAAATACCTTCAGGAACTAGAGGTTTGGAGAGGATCGCAAGAAGGATTAGAAGTAAAAATTGTAAACCCATCAGTTATTTTAGGACCTGGCCTCTGGGGGCAAGGTGGCAGTACCTCTGTTTTCAAATACGCCTATGACGAAAAGACTTTTCATCCTGAAGGAACAGTCAATTATGTTGATGTAAGAGATGTTTCGAATGCTGTCGTAAAACTTATGGAGTCTGACATCGAAGATGAAAGGTTTATTCTAAGTGCTGGAACGCTCAGTTACAAAGATTTTTTCGGGCAAATTGCCAAAGCATTCGGTAAGAAGCCTCCTCAAAAAGTTGTGAAGCCTTGGATGCTAAAAATTGCAGTTACTGCTGAATTTATTCGGTCAAGAATAACAGGGAAAGAGGCCATGATCACTAAGGATACAGCCCTACTTTCTACCTCGAAATTTCACTTTCAGAACGATAAGGTTAAACAAGCGTTAAATATTGACTTCAGACCATTTGATGAAAGTATCGAATGGTCAGTAAATGAGCTTAAAAAGAAGTACTTACTCTAAAGTCAGGTAACTGATTCTTTTTCAAGGAAGTAAATAATTGAAAACCTGATTTTATAATAATATCCTTGGCTTAAGTGGTTTTCGAAATAGGTTTTGAGTAGTTTAACTAAACCAATTGACATCAATGCAGGAAGATTATCCGAGTAGAGAAGAGGAACGTGGGCTGGTCAATAGATTTGAGGAGCAACTCAAAAATCAATCATTCAACTTTTTTGACGTCACTGAATATGAAACCATTATTCAGTACTATTTAGACCGCCTGAAATACGGAAAAGGACTCAAAGCGTCAAATTTAGCCCTCGAGCAATACCCATTTAGCATGGAAGTTAGTATGCTGGCTGCACAATGTTACTTGGGTAAGGAGCAATTCGATGAAGCTTTAAAAGTTATCGAAAGCGCTGAAAACCTCCACCCAAATGATGCCGAGTTACTGACAGTCAAAGGCAACATATTGTCTATTATAGGTGAATTTGACAAAGCCATCGAAGTGCTACTCAGCACCCTTGATATTGCTGAAGACAAGTCCGAAGTCCTGTACAATATCGGCCTAACCTATCAGACCAATGGTAAATACACAGAGGCGATCGATTATTACAAGCAAGCAATAGAGACAAATCTTAATCATGAAAGTGCACTGTATGAATTAGCATACTGCCTTGATGTGACTGGAAAGTTAGAAGATAGCGTCTCCTATTATCAAGCTTTTATAGACCGCGATCCATATTCTGCCTATGCATGGTATAACCTAGGAATAGTATTCAACAAGTTGCAGAGGTTTGAAGATGCGGTCAAAGCGTATGACTACGCTTTAGTGATTGATGATACTTTTGCGTCCGCATGGTTCAATCTAGGTAATTCTTATATGAACCTTGAGCAATATAAAGATGCGCTAGAAGCCTATAAGAACACCTTATCTAATGAAGGTCCCTCTTCCGAAGTCTATTGCTGCATTGGAGCAGCCTATGAAAAACAAGGGGCTCTTGAATATGGCATTAAATATTATCGCAAAGCATCGAAACTTGACCAGTTTTATGAAGACGCATGGTATGGCATCGGTTGTTGCTTAGCGGCACAAGACAAGTATTATGAAGCCATTCACTTCCTAAATAAAGCACTAAAGCTAGACCCAGAAAATGCGAACTATTGGATGGCTGTCGCAGATGCAGAGTTTCACATTGGAAATATTGTATCTGCTGCCGAAGCCTATCAAGAAGCTGCAATGCTAGAACCTAATAATTCAGACATCTGGCTCGACTG
>ENA-OUOG01002349-OUOG01002349.1-marine-metagenome-genome-assembly--contig:-NODE-2349-length-19817-cov-9.623100_pt1 | contig 19817 bp, 20 predicted proteins | sample MGYA00248635_ERZ508505 | MGnify/ENA primary metagenome ERZ508505 (study PRJEB26176, sample SAMN06267871) | marine metagenome | isolation source: Saanich Inlet, British Columbia, Canada | place: Pacific...
ACCCGTTCGGTGGAACTGGCAATGCGCTACAAGGTGCGTTTGCGGGTTTTGTCGAGTTTCGAAGATAATGATGATAGCGCAGGCACATTGGTCTGTGGCGAGGAGGAAATCGTGGAAAGTAATGTCGTGGCCGGAGTGGCCTTTTCCCGCGATGAGGCAAAAATGACCCTGACGGAAGTCGCCGACCGCCCCGGTATTGCGGCCGCGATTTTCGGGCCTTTGTCCGAGGCAGGTGTGAATGTCGATATGATCGTGCAAAACATCTCGGAGAAGGGTCTGACCGATATGACCTTCTCCTTGCCGATTGATCAGGTCCAGCGCGCAGAAAAAGCCTTGAGCGAGGCCAAAGCGGCCGATGACATCGATTATGTCGAATTGCTGACCGATACAGATGTTTGCAAGGTCTCGATCGTGGGGATCGGAATGCGCAGCCATGCCGGCGTAGCCGCCAAGATGTTCTCGACCCTGCGCGATGAGGGCATCAATATCAAAGTGATCACGACCTCCGAGATCAAGGTCAGCGTCTTGATGGATCGCAAATATCTCGAGCTGGCCGTGCAGGCGCTGCATGATGCCTTTGGTCTGGATCAGGTCGCCTGAGGGGCGAGCCTGCATCTCAGGCTCAATTTGAGCCATCGAGACAGGCTTGGGCCGATTGGCCCTTTCGTATTTGAGGAAAGATGAAGGGTGAGGCGCGGTGCTGCCTAATGCCCTTCACCTTGCTCCATCAGCCAATCGAAGAAGATGCGGGCTTGGGGTTTGGCGGCCCCGCTATCTGACAAGGTCGCGAAATAGCCTGTGCCAAGATCAATCACACCGCCATGCCATGGCACCAATTGGCCGTTTCTGACCAGATCATCGGTCAGGGAACGCCAGCCGAGCATCAGGCCCAACCCGTCTTGGGCGGCCTGAACGGCATGGACGTAATTGTCGAAACTGCGCTCGGGGCCGTTTTGACGGCGCAAGCCGCGTTGGGTGAAATACGCGCTCCAACCTGCCCAATTCGTGTTGGGCGCGTTGCGCACATGGATGAGCGGTGCAGTCTCTAGGCCTGTATTGTCCTGCTCCAGCCGTGTGACCAGATCAGGATGGCCCACGGGGCAAATGCGTTCGGGAAAAAGCTCGATATTTTCACCATCTCGCCAGTCGCCGCGCCCATAGCGTAGAGCCAGATCAGCGCCCCCCAAAAGTGTTGGCAATCCTGTTGGCGGAGCTGAGACATTGACGGCAATATCGGGATGTTGGGCGTAAAACAGTGGCAATCGCGGCATGAGCCAGAAACTCGCCATGCCCAAAGTGCAGGCGATATTGATCTGTTGCGCGTCGGCATAGGCATCGCTTCGGATCTCGTCGATCGCAGCCTCGATCACGCCAAGGCCTGATTGCGTGGCCTCGGCCAGACGTTGGCCCAATTCCGTCAGCCGCGCGGGGCGCCTGCTGCGGTCCAGCAGATCTGCCCCCACATGATCCTCCAATGCCTTTAAGGTCTGGCTGATTGCGGGTTGCGACACGTTGAGATGACGCGCGGCGTCGCGCATTGAGCCAAGCCGTGCAATGGCCTCAAAGGTTGTGAGATATCTCAGGGGTGGAAGTCTATCCATTAACTTAACTCTTTGCTTAATTTAAAATAAGTCAAAAACATCTTTTAATTCAATAAAATAATATTAAAGATCAGAAAAAACATAAGGTGTAGGCTATGAACATCCAGACAGCATCCAGCGCAGAAACACCGGAGAAGGCAGGGCTTGAGCTTGGGGAAACGGGGCTGAGTTTGACCTTGCCGCAAGCGGGCCACCAGTATTTCAACTATTACTGGCTGCGCGATAATTGCCCCAGTTCATTCGATCCTGTGACGCGGGAGCGGAGCTTTGACATTTTTCACCTTGAGCATGCGCCCAAAGCCGCAAGCGCCACGCTGCTGGCAGATCATCTGGAGATCACTTGGGCGGATGAGGATCACGTCTCGCGCTTTCCGCTGGACTGGCTCGAGATTTATGCCACAGGGCGCCCTCGCCCAGATCCTGCCGATGTGCCACGCCGCGCATGGTATTGCGACCATTACAGCAAAATGGCGCGGTTCTCATTCGAGGCCTTGAGCACGGATAAGACCCAAATGGCGCAATGGATCGAAGCCTTGATTGTCGATGGGGTCAGCATTGTTGAGGATATGCCCAATTCCGATCAGGGATTGACGGATCTTGCCCATATGATCGGCCAAGTGCGCCCGACATTTTACGGGCCCTATTTCGATGTCTACCTGCATATCGACCCGATCAACGCAGCCTATACCGCGCGGGCCTTGGAGTTGCACACCGATGTTCCCGCCGAAGAATTCGCCCCTGGAGTGCAATTCCTGCATTGCCGCGCCAATTCGGTGAATGGCGGCCAAAGCCTGTTTGTGGATGGAACGGCGGTGGCCAATGAATTCCGCAAGCTGGACCCTGAAGGGTTCAAGTTGCTCAGTGAAATCGACATCCCTTTTTATTGGGAGCATGACGGGTTTGACGTGCGCGCGCGCCAGCGGGTGATCGAATTGGACAGCCATGGCGCGGTCTCGGGGCTGACGATCAGCCAGCATCTGCTTGATATGATCGATCTGCCGCAAAGCCAGCTGGACAGCTATTACCCTGCCTTTTGCCGTTTCGGAAAACTGCTGCAAGACCCGCGCTTTGTCACCCGATTTACCCTGAAAGCGGGCGAGTGTATCGTATTTGACAACCACCGCGTGGTGCATGGCCGTGAAGCTTATGTCGCCACCAGTGGTGAGCGGTATTTGCGCGGCACCTATGTGGACCGCGCCGAGATGCGCTCGAAATATCGGGCCTTGGTCAGCGAGGGGCGGTTCACTAAATGAAGGATTTGCCGTCGCAAGATGACAGCGCCCTGCGCGAAGACCTCGCGGCTGCGTTCCAGCTTTGCCACAGGTTTGGTTGGAGCGAGTCCGTGGGCAACCATTTCAGCGCCGCCTTGTCGGAGGATGGAAAGCAGTTCCTGCTGAACCCGCGCTGGCAGCATTTCGCGACGATCAAACCGCAGGACCTTTTGCTGCTGGATGCCGATGATGCCAGCGTGATGGAGGGACCGAATGCGCCCGATGCCTCGGCTTGGACGGTGCATGGCACGATGCATCGCTTATTGCCCCATGCCCGCGTTATCCTGCATTGCCATTCGCCCTATGCCACCGCGCTCTCCTGTCTGGAGGACCCGACGCTTTATCCCATCGATAACAACACGGCCCGTTTCTTCGGGCGGATCGCCTATGATCATGGCTTTGGCGGGATTGCGGATGCCACCGAAGAAGGTGAGCGTTTTGTCAGCTCCATGGGGGCGGCGCCTGTTTTGGTCATGGGCAATCACGGTGTGACGGTGACAGGCGAAAGCGTGGCGGATGCCTTCGAGGAGCTGTATTTCTTCGAGAAGGCCGCGCAGACGTTGATCCTTGCGCGCTCAACGGGTCAGCCTTTGGCCGTGCTCTCGGATGAGGTAGCGCAAAATACCGCGCAAGGCTGGGATGCCTATCGCGGGATGGCGGCGCGCCATTTCGGCTATCTCAAATCCACGCTTTAGGTTTTTTGGGAAACGGCGGCTTAAAGCGTTTCGCTTTAATTGCCGCCGATCCCCGCTGCACAATGCGCACCGCTTGAGGCCTGCCCCGAGCCGAGCGCGAAGATCGGCGGGGCCTGAAACGGGTTTAGGGGGGCGCTGGCCTGAAGGTCAAAGGCAAGAAACCCCGCCAAGACCGCAAAAAGAATGCCGACACCGAATTTGCGTGTTGCGATCATCATGCCTACCCCTCCAAACCAAGGCGTGGCCGCAGCCGCACGCCAATCATCGAGCCCAGAAACGCCGCGCCAAACCAAGCCCATCCATGCAGGCTACCCGTTGATATGCCGCTGAAAAACGCCCCGACATTACAGCCGAAGGCAAGCCGTGAGGAATAGCCAAGCGCCAGACCCGCAATGATGGTCGCGATCCATGCGCGGGGTGGCAGTTTGGGCAGGCGTTGTGCAAGCCCCCCCTTCCAGACAGCAACGGCAAATGCACCGCCAATGATGCCAAGATTGGTCAGAGAGGTCACATCGGTCAGGATGCTTTGGGCCAAACGCTCGGCATGGGTAGGGCTGCCCCAGAAGGCCGATGCGCCCAGATCAGCCCCCAAGGCACTGGCCCCTTTGGCGACCCAAAGACCAAGCCCATAGACCACACCCCATGGTTGGCCCGCGACCACGAGGTTTGCCAAGGCAAGTGCGGCGATCAAAGCGGCAGCAATCCACAAACGGCGCGGCAGCATCCGTGTCCCGGGTTTGCCAATGACAATGGCGATCACGGCAACCGCTGCCAAAGCGCTGAGTGTCAGCATCAAGCCCGTGCTACCCGCAAAGGCGACCACGGGCAGCGTGCCCAGATCGGTCCAAAAGCCCAGATGGCTGGCCCCCAGAAAGCTGCCGATCGCAAAGAAGGGCAGCGCGACTAGGCTGACGGCATTGCCGCTGCCTGCATTGACCAAAGTGCCCGAGCCGCAGCCCAAAACGATCTGCATCGCGACACCAAAGACAAACGCCCCGCCGACCATGGCAAAGCCCACAGGCGCATGGGCCCCCGTCAATTCCGCTCCATTCGAGGAGAGCAGCGGGAAGGCCACCAAGGCGACCAGAGCAATGGCCAAAAGCTGCGCCAGCAGGCCTGCAGGCTCACGGCGCAAGATCATCGCGCGCCACGGTCCTGCAAAGCCGAAGCGCAGCCCCTCAAGCGTGATTCCAAAGCCCAAACCAATCAAAAGCAGAAGGCCAAACCGCGCCCCTGCAAACATTGCGACCATCAAAACAAGAACAAGTGCCGCCCCGATAAGGGCGGCACGCGTCAATTTCGATGATGGCATTTCGGGTGAAGGCGTTGCGCCTGCCGAGATCGCCATAGGGAACTCTCCTTAGAAGACGTTCTTGATCTGGTTCCAAAGTGTGCGAACCGGACCGGGGACATTTGCCATATCATAGCCTGCATTCGACCAGCCGACCATCGATTCAGGGAAGAGCTTCACATTCTCGATGCCTGCAAGCTCGGAGAGGGCAAACCAGTTGGTCGCGGCCCAATGGCCTGTGTTGCAGAAGGACACGAGTTGGTCGGTCTCGGCAAAGCCCTCGGCGTCAGCCAAAGCGCGCGCGGCCTCGGCGTCGATGATGGCGGGGCCATTGCCGAACCAGCTTGCATGCTCGAAATACTGCGACTGGGGCAATGTGCCCGGACGTGCAGCGGCGGGGTGGCTTGCATTGCCTGCCCAGAAGTTTTCGGGGCGTGCATCCAGCAACAACGCGCTGTCTTCACCTGCAACAACGGCTTGAACATCCTCGATCGAGGCCAGCCAATCGGGCTGGATGGAGACCGAAAGAGTGCTCGGTCTTGGTGTGGCTGCATCAGTCGACAGCTCATAACCCGCTTCAACCCAAGCGTTGATCCCGCCATTCAGGATGGCCAGATCGGTGAACCCGAGGGATTTCAACGTCCAATAGACGCGTGCGGCAGCACCAAAATCGGTGACATTTGCGCCTTGGTAGGAAATCACAACAGGCTGGGACAGGCTGCGCAGGCCAAGCTGCTGCACAACAGAGGTCAGCTCTTCATCCGAGCGCAATTGGCCAGGATTGTCGGCGGGACCACGGAACAAACCGTAAGGCGCGTTGACCGAACCCTCGATATGGCCGGCTGTGAAGGTGTTTACGTTTTCGTCACCCTCGGCTGCGGCCGTTGCGCGGATGTCGATGATGGTAACAGATGTGCCAGCAAGCTCGGGCGACAATTGCGCGGGGCTTACCAATGGGCCCAGTTCTGCGAAGGCACTGGAGGCCAGCAAGAACAGGGAAACAAACGTATAAGTCAAGAGTTTCATGGGAGCCTCATTTGAGAACAGAAAGACTAATCTGGCGCGGGTTTGAAAGAGAAACGCCGCCTTTGCAACACCGCAGCCCCCCTGACGCGCTTGGCCAAGAAGGCCCGTTTTCAGGCTTCCTTCGCTTGGGCCGAATTGCAGACGCATTGGCCGCCTCGCGATAGAACAAAAACCTCAAACCCTGATCATATTCGGGCACTACGTCCTTATTTGCGCCCAGACCAATTGGGGCGGCACAGGCCAAGCTGCGCTGCGAAACCATAGCCTGATCATAGCAAACATGCGCCACGCATGGCATTTTTGAACGGGTGGTGGTGAGAAAAACAAAATCCCTCAAAGGTCAAAGACCCGAGGGATTTCTTATGGCTCGAAGCCAGTCATGGTGCGGTCGAGAAGACTCGAACTTCCACGGGTGTTACCCCACAGCGACCTCAACGCTGCGCGTCTACCAATTCCGCCACGACCGCACTGTCTCATGACTTGGTGAGGCGCTCTCTAGACCAAGGGCGCGCCCACCTCAAGGACAAATTTCGCTGTTTCTTGCGAGACGAATTTGCATGATCCGACGGCGCGCCACATCCCCGAATATTACCGCCATGCCAATCACGATGACAAGCCAACCCGCGTCAGGCGTTTCAGGGAAAACCGAACGGTTGGTCGCGCGTCCGGGCATGAAGTTGAACAACCCCGCAATCAGCAACCCGCGCCAGTAGAGATTCTGGAACGCCGCGCGGTGTTGATCAATGCGCCCCGCAAACGCATGACGCATGCCCACCCAAAGGGTCCAAAGGGTAAGAACCGACAAAAGATGGATCGGGCTGAGCGGGCCGATCAAACCGAACTCCTTGATCCAGAAAGAAGAGATCGCGACCACCAGCATGGCCAGCACCCAGATGTAGCCGCCCGTCTTATGCAGGCGGTCACGGCGGTTGCGCAATATGACGAAGGGCCCGAGTACAACGGCCAAAGCTGCGGCGGATGCATGGATTTGAATATAGGTGGGAGCGTCTAGGAATGGGGCAAATGTCATGTGATAACCTCTGAAATATTGGCAAACTCGTTTTGATTGACTATGCATTGTGCATGGGACTGCGTGCCTCAATCCGAGCTTCGCAAATGATGGGGTCTGCTTCGTGAATGACAGGCAATTGCGCTTCGCGCTTCGTGAATGGCGGAACCAATTTTCCAAGCCTCCAACCCTTGTGATCCTTTTGGCCGTTGGGGTGCTGCTTGCGATCTTGGGGCCGTTCAATACCGATCAGAACCTGCCCAACCTTCAGCGGTTCATCTATTGGCTGGCGATGAGTGTGGGCACCTATTCCATCGGGCTGATCGTCAATTTGATGCTTTGGCCAAGCATGGCAGCTGCCCTGCCAAAACCCGCGGCCTTGGTCGCCGTGGGATTGGCGGTTGGGTTTGCGATCACGCCCGTGATCACGCTGCTCAATCTGATCAGCTTTAACTTTTGGCCCTCGCTTTCTGATTGGCCCGTCCTGCTGGCGCAATTCCTGACGATTGCCCTGATCATCACGGTGATCTTTCAAACCCTCTCGGGTCATCTATCGGGCTCGGACGAAACTCCACGACGCGCGCCAGATATCCTGAGCCGATTGCCCTTGGACAAACGCGGGGCCTTGGTGTCCCTGTCTTCCGAGGATCACTACACACGTATCCGCACCTCCAAAGGCGAGGAGTTGATCCTGATCCGCCTTGCAGATGCAATCCGCGAGGCCGAACCTACAAAGGGCATGCAGGTGCATCGCTCGCATTGGGTGGCCCTGGATCAGGTCTCCGCCGCCCGCAAAGACGGGGATCGCGCGGTGCTGACCTTGCGCACAGGGGGTGACATTCCCGTCAGCCGCACGCATATGCCTGCGATCAGGGATGCGGGGCTGTTGCCACGCTAAAGGAGGCCGCAATGGTCGAATGGATCACCTCAGACGCGCTTGTGCCCTATGAAGAGGCCGTGGCCTTCATGGATGCCCGTGTGGCGCAGATCGCATCGGGCGAGGCCGAGGAATGCGTTTGGCTTTTGGAGCATCCCGCGCTCTATACCGCAGGCACATCGGCCAAACCCGAAGACCTGACCGATCCTGACCGCTTTCCCGTCCATGACAGCAAACGCGGCGGGCAATATACCTATCACGGGCCCGGCCAGCGGGTGGCCTATGTGATGCTCGACCTCAATCGGCGCGGGCGCGATGTCAGGCGGTTTGTCACCCAGCTTGAGACATGGGTGATTGCAGCACTGGCCGAGTTCAACGTCTCGGGCGAGATTCGCGAAGGCCGCGTCGGTGTTTGGGTGCCACGGCCTGAAAAAGCCCCCCTGCCCGATGGAAGCCCGCGCGAAGATAAAATAGCGGCCATCGGTGTGCGCCTGCGTCGCTGGATCAGCCTGCACGGCATCTCGATCAATCTAGAGCCAGAGTTGAGCCATTTTGAGGGAATCATTCCCTGTGGAATCACAGGGCATGGGGTGACCAGTCTGGTCGATCTTGGGCTTCCCGTTACGATGGATGATCTCGATATCGCGCTCAAAAAGCAGTTTGACGAGGTCTTTGTTGACGCAACGGCAACGAAAGATTGAAACTCAGGACGATCGCTATAGGAACGGCTTTATTTCACCCGCTAAATTTTCAAAGAGCTGCGACGTTTAACTATTCAGTAACTGTTCTGTTGTTAATCAGTTCAGTAAAAATTTTATGTTTTGGATTAGTATGGATAAAGACCCCAAACGCAAAGCCGCACTTTTTGAGGCCGCTTTGCTTATCATCGCCATAAGCTCTTTGATTTGTGTATTGGGTGTCTCCGTTTACATCGTAGCCTTCGCTTAAAGCGGTCAATGATTGGGTGCGTTTCACCCGCCGACTACATCTGCCGAACCTTCGCCAATATCCGCGGAGGGGCGGTCACTTGCCTGCCTTGAGAAACAACGCAAAACTGGCCCATCCCCCCTGAGGCAATTTTTCTCACACCTGCGACCCCTTGCGCGTTGCGAAGGCGGGCGCTGCGCACTAGAACGTCCGAGAATGAATATGTGCTGAGGTGGCCAGACCCCTACGCGCAAAGACAATCTGAACAGGAGATCGACATGGCCGATGCTGCCATCTCTGGACATGATCACGAACGGCCGAGCTTTTTCACTCGGTGGTTCATGTCCACGAACCACAAAGACATTGGTATCCTATACCTCTTCACCGCAGGGCTCGTTGGCCTCGTTTCGGTTATTTTCACTGTCTATATGCGTATGGAGCTCATGGAGCCCGGCGTTCAGTATATGTGCACCGAAGGTGCGCGCCTGACGGCGGCTGCAGCTGGTGAATGTACAGCAGACGGGCAATTGTGGAACGTGATGATCACGGGCCATGGCGTCTTGATGATGTTCTTCGTCGTGATTCCGGCATTGTTTGGTGGCTTCGGCAACTACTTCATGCCCCTGATGCTCGGCGCGCCAGACATGGCATTCCCGCGTCTCAACAATATGTCCTACTGGATGTATGTTGCAGGCACGGCCTTGGCCTTCTGTGCAGTCTTCGTTGATGGCGGCGCAGGCTCTGGCTGGACCTTCTATCCGCCACTGTCTTGGCAATCCGCACCAACCAGCCGCGCTGTAGACTTTGCGATCTTCGCGATCCACGTCTCGGGTGCATCCTCGATCCTCGGCTCGATCAACATCATCACCACCTTCTTGAACATGCGTGCCCCAGGCATGACGATGTTCAAAGTGCCATTGTTCGCTTGGTCGATCTTTGTGACGGCTTGGTTGCTGCTGTTGTCCTTGCCCGTTCTGGCCGGCGCCATCACCATGCTGCTGACAGACCGTAACTTCGGCACCAGCTTCTTCGATGTTGCAGGCGGCGGTGATCCGATCTTGTTCCAGCACATCTTCTGGTTCTTCGGCCACCCCGAGGTGTATATCGTTGTTCTGCCTGCCTTCGGCATCATCAGCCATATCGTTGCAACCTTCGCGCGCAAGCCTGTCTTTGGCTACCTGCCGATGGTTTGGGCGTTGATCGCAATTGGCGGCTTGGGCTTCGTTGTCTGGGCGCACCACATGTACACAGTCGGCATGACGCTCAACCAGCAGGCCTACTTCATGGTGGCCACCATGGTGATCGCGGTGCCAACAGGCATCAAGATCTTCTCATGGATCGCAACCATGTGGCAGGGGTCCATGACCTTCGAGACGCCAATGCTCTTCGCAATCGGCTTCATCTTCCTGTTCACCCTTGGTGGCGTAACAGGGGTTGTCCTGAGCCAAGCGGGCGTCGACCGTGCCTATCATGACACCTATTATGTTGTTGCGCATTTCCACTATGTGATGAGCTTGGGCGCCGTCTTCGGCATCTTCGCAGGCATCTACTACTGGATCGGCAAAATGTCGGGTCGCCAATATCCTGAATGGGCTGGCAAGCTGCACTTCTGGCTGTTCTTTATCGGCGCCAACATCACCTTCTTCCCACAGCACTTCTTGGGTCGCCAAGGCATGCCACGCCGCTACATCGACTACCATGAGGCCTTCTCCTTGTGGAACTATGTCAGCTCGATCGGTGCATTCATTGCCTTCGCATCCTTCCTCTTCTTCATCGGCATCGTGTTCTACACCCTGTTCGCAGGCCGCCGCATCGAAGAGCCTGCCTATTGGGGCGAGCATGCGGATACGCTGGAATGGACCCTGCCTAACCCACCTCCGGAGCACACTTTCGAAGAGCTTCCGACACGTGAGATGTGGGACAAGCAGCCTGACCACTAAAACAGATTATGCCGTTTCGAATTGAAACGTCTGAGCACAGGGCTCTGGAGCAATCCGGAGCCCTTTTGCATGGGCCAGACAGTCCTCCGCGCCTGCGCGTCATCCTCACCCCTTACAAGTCGCTCACCCCTGAAGGCTTTGTATGGTTCATCGGGGTCACGGCCTCCTTGATCGTGCTGCCTTTGCTAAGCCTGCTTGGAACCTCCGTCTTCTGGGCGCTGCTGCCCTTCGTACTGGCAGCCCTATGGGGCATCTGGGCGGCACTCAAACGCTCGTGGCGGGATATGGATTTATATGAAGACGTATCGATCTGGGATGATCTGCTGCGCGTGGAGCGTCATGCCCCAAAGGGAGGTGTCCAAACTTGGGAGGCCAACCCCTATTGGGTGCGGTTCAAAATCCATCCCAAAACTGGCCCCGTCCCCCAATATCTGACCCTGACGGGGTCAAAGGACGGGCGCGAGATCGAATTGGGGGCCTTCCTGACCGCGGCCGAGAGACTGCGGCTGCGCGATATGCTGGAACAGCAATGCCGCGACCTGTGAGCGGCGCAAAAGAAATGGCGCGCCCTTTTTCAAGGACGCGCCCGTGATCTTCAAACTGCGGCTGACGCTCAGCCCAAACGGGCCTTGATCAATCCGCCCGCCTTGCTGAAATCCAGCTGGCCTGTGTATTTTCCCTTCAAGATGCCCATCACGCGGCCCATATCGCGGATCGATTCTGCGCCTGTTTCGGCAATTGCCGCGTCAATCGCGCTTTGCACTTCGTCATCGCTCAACTGTCGGGGCAGGTAATCTTCGATGGTAGCGATCTCGGCCAGCTCTTTCTCAGCCAGTTCCAATCGTCCGCCCTCTTCATAGGCGCGCGCGCTTTCTTGGCGCTGCTTGACCATTTTCCCCAGAATCGCAAGCACTTCGCCCTCCTCGACACCATCGGTCTGGCCTTTGGCGCGGGCGGCAATGTCTTGGTCTTTGATGGCCGCATTGATCAGCCGCAAGGTTGAAAGGCGCTGCGCATCCTTATCGCGCATCGCGTCTTTGAGACCTGCTGTAATACGTTCTCGCAAAACCATAGCGACATCCTGTTCTGATATGTTTTGAGCAAGAAGCTTTAGGGCAAATGCCCCCGCGCAACAACTCCTTCCCTTTTGCATGACGGCCATTCCACAACATGCCTTGACCCCACGCACTACCGACCATAGTTTGCCGCGAATTTAAGCCCAGCCAAGACGGAGTCGCCAGATGACCGACCGCCCGACCGCCTGCCTCGCCCTCGCAGATGGAACCATCTTCTACGGCCATGGATTTGGTGCCACGGGCCAAACGGTTGCTGAACTTTGTTTCAACACCGCGATGACCGGCTACCAAGAGATCATGACCGACCCATCCTATGCGGGCCAGATCGTGACCTTCACCTTCCCCCATATCGGCAATACTGGCGTCACCCCTGAGGATGACGAAAGCCTTGATCCGATTGCAGCGGGCATGGTTGTGAAATGGGATCCGACCGAGCATTCGAACTGGCGTGCCGCCGAGGAGTTGACCGATTGGTTGGCCAAACGCGGACGGATTTGCATCGGGGGTGTCGATACACGCCGCCTGACCCGCGCCATCCGCCAGCAAGGTGCGCCTCATGTGGCCTTGGCCCATGACCCCGAAGGCAATTTCGACATCGAAGCGCTGGTTGCGGCCGCGCGCGGGTTCAATGGCCTTGAGGGGCTGGACCTCGCCAAGGATGTCACCTGTGCCCAATCCTATAAATGGAACGAGATGAGATGGGCTTGGCCCGAAGGCTATTCCGAGCGCAAAGGCGAAGGCTTCAAGGTTGTCGCAATCGATTTCGGTGCCAAGCGCAACATCCTGCGCTGTCTGGCAAGTGCGGGCTGCGATGTGACCGTGATGCCTGCAACCGCCACAGCAGAAGAAATCTTGGCCCAAAACCCCGATGGCGTCTTTTTGTCCAACGGTCCGGGTGATCCGGCGGCAACGGGCGTCTATGCCGTTCCCATGATCAAATCCATTCTGGAAAAAGACCTGCCCGTTTTCGGCATCTGCCTTGGCCACCAAATGCTGGCCTTGGCCCTTGGTGCGCGCACGGTCAAGATGAACCACGGCCATCACGGCGCCAACCATCCCGTCAAGGATTACGACACAGGCAAGGTCGAGATTACCTCGATGAACCACGGGTTTACGGTCGATAGCCAAAGCTTGCCCGAGGGCGTGGTCGAGACGCATGTGAGCCTGTTTGATGGTTCGAACTGCGGCATCCGTTTGGCTGATCGTCCCGTCTTCTCGGTGCAATACCACCCCGAAGCCAGCCCCGGCCCGCAAGACAGCTACTATCTGTTCGAGCGCTTCGCCGAAGCCATGCGCGCGCGGGTGCCTGCCTAACAGCACGCCCGCGTTAAGCGTTCATTAACTGTGTTTTGCGCAAACTGAGCCTTGGTCACTCCAGACCAAGGAGGCCAGAATGGCGCAGCCAAAATTTTCATCGGTCCGATCCGCTGTGCAGCCCCTTGGCGAGGAGGCTTTGGTCGAGGCCTCGCCCGCCCGGGCGCTCTGGAACAAGACCCGCGGCCGCGCACCGCGCGCGCTTGCCGATCTGTTGCTGTCACGCGGTATTATTTCGCAAGATGAACTGGCAACAGCATTGGCCCTTGAACAGCGCCAAGACCTCGGCCTTGCGGATATCCTATTGGTGCGCGGTCTGATCGCCGAGCCGCAGCTTCTTGAACTACAGGCCGAATTTCACAATGCTCGCCGCATTCACCCAAGGCGCGAACGCGCTGACGCTGCATTGGCCGAAAAGCTCTCGGCCGCCAGCGCCCATCGCCTCTCCGCCTTGCCATGGCGCAAGATTGGGCAGGCCTTGGTGGTGGTCACCAGCCACCCCGAAAACCTGCCCAAAATCCGCGAGGCCCTATCGCATGACGGGGTGATCATTCTTGCATTGGCCAGCCGCGCGGATATGCGCCAAGCGCTTGGGGCAGCATATGGCAGCGCATTGGCCCGCCGCGCCGAAAGCATGACACCATTGGAGCTGTCCTGCCGCGCGTGGAATGGGCTGAGGACAGCGCGCATATTGGCCTGCATCATCCTTGGTCTGACTATCAGTTATCTGCTTGCGCCCACAGCCACGATAATTGGCCTTTACGGGTTTGCGGGCTTTTTGTTCCTGACCAATACAGGCCTGCGATTGGCCGTGCTGATGGCCTCCATGTGGCGTGGACGTGCCTCCAAAATTGACGGGGTCGAGGCCGCGCGCGCCGATATCAAACCCCATCCCCTTTGGAAGCGTCCCGTTGTCTCGATATTTGTGCCTTTGTTCAAAGAACAAAACATCGCGGGGGCGCTGATTGATCGGCTCTCCCAGATCGACTACCCGCCCGAATTGCTTGATGTCATGCTCATCATCGAGGCCGATGACACGACCACGCAAAAGGCCATTGCCGATTGCGACCTACCCCCGCATTTCCGCGCGATCATGGTGCCAAAGGGGCAGCCGCGCACCAAACCCCGTGCGATGAATTACGCCCTGACCTTCGCGCGCGGCTCGATCATCGGGATTTATGATGCCGAGGACCGCCCCGAACCCGATCAGATATGGCGCGTGGTACGCGGATTTGCAGCCAGCCCCCCCGATCTGGCCTGCCTGCAAGGGCGGTTGGATTACTATAATGCGGGCCATAATTTCCTCAGCCGCTGCTTTACGCTGGAATATGCAACTTGGTTCCGCGTCATGTTGCCAGGCGTTGCGCATTTGGGGCTCTTCGTCCCGCTCGGCGGGACCACCGTCTTCATCAGGCGCGATGTCTTGGATGAGATCGGCGGCTGGGACGCGCATAATGTGACCGAGGATGCCGATCTGGGCCTGCGTTTGGTCAGACGCGGCTACCGCACCGAATTGATCGACACTACGACCTATGAGGAAGCCAACTCCGCCGTTATCCCTTGGATCAAACAAAGGTCCCGCTGGCTCAAAGGCTATGCCATGACTTGGGCCACCGCCATGCGAAGCCCCACCGCGCTGTTGCAAGATTTGGGTCTATGGCGCTTCATGGGGTTTCAAGTGCAGCTGATCGGCGCCGTCTTGGGGTTTGTCTCCATGCCCCTTTTATGGAGTTTTGTGCTCAAACCCCTAGGCTTGCCCCATCCACTGGATGATGTGCTCAGCTCTGGCCAGTTTCTGGCCATCGGATTGGTTTTTTTGGCGGCGATGGTGCTGGATATGGCGATTATGATCATCGCCTGCGAGGCCCCTCACCTGCGCAAGAACCGCCGCTTCATTCCCTTGATGGGTGCCTATTTCCCTTTGGCCACCATCGCGGCATTCCTCGCCGTGGCCGAGATGGCCTTGCGCCCGTTTTATTGGGCCAAGACCGCCCATGGGCGCTTCAGCCCCTCTCAGGCAACCGCACCCGCTTCTTCCTTCAAGCGCACTTCAAAGGCAGTGGAAAGGTGATCCCGCAGGGCTTGGGCTGCGGCCTCACCGTCACGCGCATCAATCGCATCCACGATGGCACGATGCTCGTCCAGAGCCTTTTCGCCACGCCCCTCCGCCGCCAAAGATGTCGATGCCATCAACGCCATTGAGCGATGCACCAGATCAAGCTGCTGCACGAGATAACGGTTGTGGCTGGCCAGATGGATTTGCTTGTGAAACCGCCTATTGGCACGGCTCAGGGCCTGCGGATCGCCCAATAGGACATGGTCTGCCTCAACCATCTCACGCAGCACCTTTATTTCCTCGCGCGCGGCATGTTGCGCCGCCAGTCGCGCCGCCAATCCCTCAAGCTCGGTGCGCACGGCGTATAACTCGGCCATTTGCGCATGATCCAGCGAGGCCACGATCAGGCTGCGTCCGTCCCGCGACAAAAGGCTTTGCGTCTCCAGCCGCTGCAAGGCCTCGCGAATTGGGGTGCGGCTCACGCCAAAGCGATCCGCCAGTTCCGATTCAACCAAACGCGATCCGGGCCGATAGGTCCCTTGGTCAATCGCATCCAAAATCAGGTCATAGGCGTCTTTTTGCACGGGCTTGTTCGGGGCCATCACATCTTATCCTTGTCTCTGCGCCCCACGCTAGGCAGCGCGCCCTTCCTTGGCAAGAGCGCCCGCTTGCAGCAAGGCCTGCGCTGACCTAGACAGATTGCATGTATCAAACAGATTTCTCAGATGTCACGACTTGGGTCTTCGATCTGGACCACACCCTCTACCCGCCCGATATGGCGCTTTTTGACCAGATCAATGTAAAAATGACCGATTTCGTGATGAAGGCGCTCAAAGTCACCCGCGATGAGGCCGATCATATGCGCAACAGCTATTGGCGCGAGCATGGCACGACCTTGGCGGGGTTGATGGATAATCACGGCATGGAGCCGGAGCAGTTTTTGCAAGAGGTGCATGAGATCGACTTCACCGTGCTCGAGCCTGACCCCGAGCTGGCCAAAAACATCCAAGCCTTGCCGGGACGGCGGATTATCTACACCAATGGCACGGCCGATTACGCCGAAAACGTCTTGGAACATCGCGGTTTGTCAGGCCTTTTTGACGCGATCTATGGCGTCGAACATGCGCAGTTCCGCCCCAAACCCGAACGGATTGCCTTTGATAGGGTTTTCGCAAAAGACGGGCTCGACCCAAGCCGTGCTGCGATGTTTGAAGACGATATCCGAAATCTGCTGGAACCCCATGCCATGGGAATGCGCACCGTGCATGTCGCTCCAAAGGCCGATCCCCACCCCCATATCCACCACCACACAGACAACCTCTCCGCCTTCCTCGCGGGCCTTGTCTAGGCCAATTTCTTCGTTTCCCAAATACCTCGGGGGAGCAGGCTCAACAGCCTGCGGGGGCAGCGCCCCCAAAGCGGGCCAAGGATCGCCGCCCTGCGGCGTGACGCGGATCGCATTGCCCTATCGGGTCAGTTTGACGCTTGGACCCAAGCCGCCAGCCGCCCTATCTAGATCATTATGAACGATTTGATCGAAACCGATATTCTGATCTCCGGCGGCGGAGTGGCCGGCTTGACGGCGGCCGTGGCCTTCGGGGCGGCAGGGTTCAAGGTTCTTTGTGTCGATCCTACCCCTCCCATCACCCAAGGTGATGCGGAAGGTGCTGATTTGCGCAGCACCGCCTTTCTTCAACCCTCACGCGATTTTCTCGACCGCATCGGCCTATGGGAGCGTTTCTCACACCACGCCACAGCGCTCAAAATCATGCGGATTGTCGATGCGGGCGGCGACACCCCTGAGCCACGTCTGGCCCATGAATTCAACTCGGCCGATATCTCCGATTTGCCCTTTGGCTGGAACCTGCCCAATTGGCTTTTGCGCCGTGAGATGCTGGCGTGTTTGGATGATTTGCCCAATGTCGACTTCCGAACAGGTCTTGGCACAACCAGCCTCCTCACCCGCGAGGCGGAGGCGCGCATCGGTTTGAGCGATGGCACAAGGGTCAAGGCCAAATTGGTGATCGCAGCCGACGGACGGGGCAGCTTCATCCGAGAAGCGGCAGGCATTTCCGTGACAACCAGCCGCTACGGTCAAAAGGCCTTGGCCTTTGCCGTGACCCATCCCATCCCACATGACAATATCTCGACCGAGGTTCACCGCACAGGCGGCCCCTTCACATTGGTGCCCCTGCCTGATCGCGATGGCAAACCCTGTTCCGCCGTGGTCTGGATGGAACGCGGCGCAGAGGCAAAGCGCCTTTATGAAGCCAATGTCGAGAGCTTCGAGGCCGAGATGTCTCACCGCTCAAGCCAGCTTTTCGGCCCCCTCACCCTCGCCTCACGTCGAACGCTTTGGCCAATCATCAGCCAGACCGCCAAGCGCATGGAAGGCGAGCGCGTGGCCCTCATCGCGGAAGCAGCGCATGTGGCCCCCCCCATTGGCGCGCAGGGGCTGAATATGAGCCTGGCTGATATCCGAACGCTGCTTGATCTGGCCCTGACCAACCCCGAAGATCCTGGGCGGCGCGATCTGTTGCAGAGCTATCATCGCAAACGACATCCGGAAATAATGGCCCGTGTGGCCGGCATCGATATGCTCAACCGCGCCTCCATGGCGCAGGCGCAAGGTCTGCGCGATCTGCGGATGCAGGCGCTCAATGCGTTTTATTCGGTGGCGCCTGTTCGCAAGACATTGATGCGCGCGGGGCTTGGCGCGGGTGGCTAGCGCGCCTCCGGCGGAAGTATTTTGAAAGCAAAGAGAGATGCCTAGCCAAGCGGGCCGGGGCGGCGTTCTTCGGTCAATAAAACATTCGCCTCGACATTTCCAACACCTGGAAGCGTCATAACGCGGCGACGCAGGACGCGTTCGAAATCTGACAGATCGCGCGCCACAACCCGCAGGCGGTAATCATAAAGCCCCAAGACATGTTCTACCGTCTGCACCTCGGGGATGGCTGTAACCGCGCGCTCGAAATCCTCCAAGCTCACACGGCCCTTTGTGGCGAGTTTGACCCCCAAAAAGACAGTGACCCCGAAGCCCAATTTCTCCAAATCCAAATCAAGGCGGCGCCCGACCAAGACGCCCGCATCGCCAAGCCGCTTCATCCGGCGCCATGTGGATGGCTGGCTGAGCCCGATGCGGCGGCCAAGCTCTGCGGCCTTCAAGGTCGCATCGCCCTGCAGCGCGCGAAGCAAGGCCCGATCAAGGTCATCGAGATCGATCATATTGGCAGCGCCTCGGATTGTTTGATTTGCGACACATGCATCAGCGCTTCGATATCGGCCATATGCGGCAGGCTAAGAATGCGTGTGCGGTAGATTTCTTGGTAATGCGACATGGAGCGTGCAATCACGGAAAGGCGCAGATCAACACGACCCAAGAAGGTTTGTATCTCGGTAACCTCCGCCACCTCGCGCGCGGCCTCGATGAATTCATCAAAGGCGCGCGGGTTGGTTTTATCGAGGCTGATCCGCAAGCTCACCAAAACCTCATACCCGATAGCGCGCCAATCAATCACGGCGTGACTACCTTTGAGAACGCCTGAGCTTTGCAACCGCTCGAGCCGTTTGTAGCAGGTCGCCAGCGGCACCCGAGAGGCTTGCGCCAAATCCGCAACCGATTGTTCAGGGTCGGATTGCAGATGGCGCAATATGCGTCGGTCCGTGTTATCGAGCATGGCTCTACTCTCATTATTAAAATTGTTGAATGATTTTCTCATAGTAATCGAAAAATATGCCAATTACGATACACATTTTTCCAAACATTGGGTTAGACAAACGCGAGAGTCCTCGAATCTTGCATGACTGGAGAGAAACATGCGCGTTTACTATGATCGCGATTGCGACGTTAACCTGATCAAAGACAAAAAAGTGGCCATTCTGGGCTATGGCAGCCAAGGACATGCGCATGCGTTGAACCTGCGCGACTCGGGCGCGAAAAACCTTGTGGTTGCCCTGCGCGACGGCTCGCCCTCGATCAAAAAAGCCGAAGGTGAAGGCCTCAAAGTGATGGGCATCGCGGAAGCGGCTGCTTGGTGTGACGTGATCATGTTCACCATGCCCGATGAATTGCAGGCCGAGACTTACAAGAAATACGTCCATGACAACCTGCGCGAAGGCGCGGCAATTGCCTTTGCCCATGGTTTGAACGTGCATTTCGGCCTGATCGAGCCCAAAGCCGGTGTCGATGTGATCATGATGGCCCCCAAAGGTCCGGGCCATACTGTGCGCGGCGAATACACCAAAGGCGGCGGCGTGCCCTGCCTTGTCGCGGTTCACCAAGACGCGACAGGCAAAGCGCTGGAAATCGGTTTGAGCTATTGCTCGGCCATCGGCGGCGGTCGCTCGGGCATCATCGAGACCAACTTCCGTCAGGAATGCGAAACCGACCTCTTTGGCGAGCAGGCGGTTTTGTGTGGCGGTCTGGTAGAATTGATCCGCATGGGCTTCGAGACATTGGTCGAGGCAGGCTATGAGCCCGAAATGGCCTATTTCGAATGCCTGCACGAAGTGAAGCTGATCGTAGACCTGATCTATGAAGGCGGCATTGCCAATATGAACTACTCGATCTCGAACACGGCCGAGTATGGTGAATATGTCTCCGGCCCACGCATCCTGCCTTACGACGAAACCAAAGCCCGCATGAAAGCTGTTTTGACCGATATCCAGAACGGCAAATTCGTGCGTGACTTCATGCAGGAAAACACTGTTGGCCAGCCCTTCTTCAAGGCC
>ENA-OUOG01002352-OUOG01002352.1-marine-metagenome-genome-assembly--contig:-NODE-2352-length-19803-cov-4.521089_pt1 | contig 19803 bp, 15 predicted proteins | sample MGYA00248635_ERZ508505 | MGnify/ENA primary metagenome ERZ508505 (study PRJEB26176, sample SAMN06267871) | marine metagenome | isolation source: Saanich Inlet, British Columbia, Canada | place: Pacific...
GTTCTTCTTGAAAATGTGCTGTTAAAGCACTTTCAACTTCGCTTTGTTGTTGCTTAGATAAATCTAATGCTAGTGCCATTCTTTTGGTTTGAATTGAGGCACGCTTTTCCGGAGAGACTCTTTCTCGTTTAGTTAAGCGCTCCTTCATAGCGTCTTTCATTTCTTCTTTACTCATTTGTTGTGCAAATCCTAAGAATGTAAATAATGTCAATGTAATTGCGAATAATTTTTTCATGCCTGTATGTTTTGTTTTTTAATTGATTTATTGAAGCTTGTTAAATACTTCTTTAAACATTAAGTTCAGAATCTATGACTCTATAATTTCAAAAGTGTTTAAAAATAATACTTTTTTTAACATAGAATTTAACAGTTATGTCGTTTTTAATAGATTTAGAGTTGTTGTATATAAAGAAGATGAATCAAATTTATTTTTTAGCCAGGCGTAAAAACTTATTATAAATATATCTTCGCGTTTATTCGCTTTCTCATTAAATACTTGTTTAACTTTTTCTTCAAAGGCTTTATTTTTCTTTTGTTCCGGATACAAAAAATAGTATTCTGCAATATTAAGAAAAGTCAAAATACGAATTTGATTAATCTCATTAAGATAGGTGCTGTAGTTTCTTTTAAAGCTTTTTAATCTTGAATAGAACAAATTATCCTCGCCTAGTTCAATATAAAGTAATATTTCAGCTAGATTCTTTTTGATTACCCAATCAACACTTGATTTTTCTATATACCATTTGTCTGTGTGGTAAAACTTTGAGAGTGTATGTCTTGCTTTTTTTAGTTCGTTTTGTTGAAAATAAAACATCAGCAGTGTTAATTGTATGTCTAATAATGTCTCAATATCTTTGGTCTTGTTTGCAATACAATTGGAACAAATTTCAATAGCTTTATAAGGATTGTTACTGTAATTAAGGTTTAGTGCTTTTACTAAATTATGTTTAAGTATAAAGTCTCTGTAGTAGAGTCCATTTTTAACTAGCATTAATTGTTCCATCTCATCTATATATCCTAGTGAAGCTTCGAATTTTTTATTCCTAAAAAGAGTATTTGCAATAATGTAAACAATCTGAATTTGGTAGTATAATTGTTTATGAGTTTCCTTTTTACTCTTCAATATTTCATAACTTTTTAAAACAAAGTCTTCAATTTCGTAATACCTTGTGGTGACAAAAGCAGAGATATTGGCTATTGCTAGAATCTGATAAAGAGATTTAAAAGAAAGGGATTCGTTCAGTTGTATATTAGCATCTTTGAGGGTTTCTTCTAATACAGTTTGAAAGTCTACAATTTTTTTATTTCTGCTTATGTCTTTCAATATGGTTTTTAGTTTTGCGTAGACAATATTTAGACTGTCTTCCAAATAATGCTTCTGCCTGTTTTTGTTTTGTTTATTTATGAGTTGTCCTAAATCAACTTTATCGTATTCTGTAGCATATTGAATCTTTGTGTGATAAATTTCATTTAAAATTGGGAATAAAGAATTTTCATCAGCTAACAATTCTGCTTTATCTAAAAGCTTGTATGCAGAAGTAAAGTTTTTCTGTAACAAAAACGTTCTTGCAGCAAGTATATACTTTATGACTTGTATGTCAATAGAGTTTTCCTCTTTGAGGTTTTTGTTAGCGGTGTAGTCTATTAAACTGTCAAAAAGCCTTTTTCTTAAAGCATGGTATGCATTTTTGTTTTTGTTACCATAAAGTGTTAAGCAGATTGTATTTGAATTGGTTTCACCTTGTGAAATTAACTTGAATAATTGTATGTTTTTGGTGTCTTGGCGTCTGTTTTTTTGTTCTAAAGTGTTAATAAATTCTTTCTTATCATTTTTAGTTAAGCTGTCTATTATTATATTTAAATCTGTCATTTAATCGTAATAAATATATTAGTAAAGTATTATATATAATAGATTTTTTGTAAATATAATATAAAATATATCGTAAGTAATTATTTAAAAGTTGTTTTTCCTAATCAGAGTTTGTATTCATCTTTGCCACATGGTTGTCAAAGAAAATATCATGAATTCAAACATAAATTTTAATCTTTTAGATATTATTAAGTTATCTCTATTTTTTGTGGTATTTCTGGTATTAACGGTTTATCTTAAATCTTGCGTTTGCCAATTATTAGATAATTACAATAGTAATTACGAAATCAATTATATAAGATTTTAGAATGAGGCAAAACGATCTAAATATCGCTTTTTTTATAACCACCGGAATTTCGATTTTAGTATTTATTTATCTGGTGTTTCTCGGGTATGACGAAATTCAATCGTTCAAAGACGTGATCAAAATTATTGCTTCTGTGGTGTTTCCTATCCCCGTCTTATTTTTTGTTAGACTTATAGCTATTGAAAATTTTATGCCTGAAAATACCGATGAGTATAAAATCAAAAATCAAAAACCTGCAATACTATTATTGCTTGTAACAATCATAGCGGCTATTGTAATTATAAATATTTTAGAGCTTGTGACCCATAAAAAATTAGAGGAAACACTTATTCTAGCACATCTCATAAATTCCTCGGTTATTAGTTCTTATGTGTTCAATTTCTTGCTGTATAATAATCTAAAGGTAAATGGTGTTTTGAGCGGCATACTGTTGGCTTTAGCATTACAAATGTTCTTTTTATCATCTTAGAAAATTATTATTAATTACTGAAAAAATTCAGTTTAAATTAAATATTATGGATATCATTAAAAATCAAAACAATCAAAACAATGTTAAGAAAAGAGAAATGCTTTTTACATTTCAAACTATAATTGTCGCTGGTCTGTTGGGTTTTACAGTAATAGCTTTCTTTTTCTATAACCATCTTACAGTTGTGAAGGGGATTAAAGTAATTTTTGCACCGTTTCTTTCTGTAGTTCCTCTGTTGTTTGTTCTGTCAATATTGAGAGATATTCGTAAAGGATTTATAGATGGTAATTACACAAGAAAAGAAATTATAAGATTTGTGCTTTTGACGATAGTTATTACGATATGTTTTACTGGAATTACTTATTTGTTGTCTTGTATAAAAGCTCTAGAAATTCTTTTGGCAGGAATAATTGCCATATTAAGTGCTGTGTTTTTCATGAGAAGTAAGATTAAAGATATACTCGGCATGTCTATTATTACAGGTATTGCAGAGGGGATAATTATCTATATGATTTTTTTATTTTGATTTACAATAGTGGGCTAACTTATTTTTATTGCATTTAATTGATGGCAAAAAAATTAAAATTTTAAATACTAAAAATTACTATGAAAATATTTTGGAATAAACTACATGTAACATTGAAGGTTGGGCTCATTATGCTTATAATTGGTTCAACACCATTTTTTGTGATTATGAGTCTAGATTCAATGGAATTGTTTGAAGCTGGTAACCTTGCAATGGGTGCGGGACCATTAATTTTTTTAACCTTTTGGCCTTCTATAATTTTAATAATAATTGGAGTTGTATTGACGTTGGTCAACAAAAGAACATACGCATAGCGAGATAGAATAAAAGTTGGGATTCAACAATTATGTTATCTTAGTGAATCATATTCTTACTTTAAATGCAATATTGGGTTTCAACATTAGTCACTATTTTAGTTATTTATGCAGGTATAAGTATTGCCTTATATTACCTACAAGATTACGTCTTATTTAAACCAGAAAAGCTGCCCAAGGATTTTCAATTCGATTATGAAAATCAAGAAACTAAAGAATATAATCTAGAAACCAGAGATGGAGGAATTATTAACGGACTTCGCTTTTATCCAAAAGGAGATAGCAAAGGTGTTGTTATTTATCTAAAAGGAAACTCAAAAAGTATAAAGGGGTGGGGTAAATTTGCTGTGGATTTTACTAGGCATGGTTATAATGTACTTATGGTAGATTATCGTGGATTTGGTAAAAGTACAGGCAAGCGTTCTCAAAAAGCCATTAAGCGGGATTTACAGTTGGTTTATAATAAAGTTAAGGAGAAAACTACAGAGGATAGAATTATACTCTATGGACGATCATTGGGGTCTGGCTTTGCAACTAAATTAGCTTCGATGAATCATCCTAAAATGCTTATACTCGATGCTCCATACTACAGTTTAACAAAGGTAACAGCACGTTATATGCCGTTTATGCCATTATCTATTTTAATTAAATATCCTTTGCCAACCTATAAATGGCTTAAGTATGTACAATGTCCAGTTCATATTATTCATGGGACGCACGACAAATTGATTCCTTATAAGTCAAGTGTGAAGTTGTCTCAAGTAAATGCGAAATTAACCAAGTTACACACTGTTATAGGTGGTGGACATAAAAACTTAAATAATTTTGAATCCTATCATAAAATGCTAGATGATATTTTAAATAGCGAACCAAAAGAGATCGATTTAGAAACCACAAGTATTAACGTTATTCACAGTGCAAAAAAGACTAAAAAGAAGGCTTAAAAGAACCGCGTATGTCCTTTTGGCATTGTATCTTATGATTGGAACCGCTCTATATTTTTTTCAAGAAAAACTAATCTTTCTCCCAACTACTTTAGAGCAAGATTATGAATTTAAATTTAACTATCCTTTTGAAGAGTTATTCTTTAAAACTGAAGAAAATACGTCTATAAACGCGCTCCATTTTAAAGCAGAGCATCCCAAGGGTGTTATTTTATATTTTCATGGTAATGCAGGCGATTTAAGTCGTTGGGGTAAGGTCACAGAGTATTTTGTAGAGAAGAGCTATGATGTTTTAGTAATGGACTATAGAACTTATGGTAAGAGTACTGGAAAGTTAAGTGAAGCAGCTTTTTATAAAGACGCACAATTTTGTTATGATTATTTGCTTAAGCACTATAATGAACCCCAAATTACACTATATGGTCGCTCTTTAGGCACTGGAATAGCTTCCTATCTAGCGTCAAAAAACAACCCTAAACAGTTAATACTGGAAACACCCTATTACAGTATTGCTGATGTCGCAATAAGTAGATTTCCTATTTTTCCTGTAAAACGTTTATTGAAGTATAAGTTTCCATCTTTTCAATATTTGCTAAAAACGAATTGTTCTATTGCAATACTTCACGGAACTGAAGATATTGTAGTACCATATTCATCTGGAAAGAAGTTGGACGAATTAGGATTGAAAAACATCAACTTTATTACTGTAGAAGGTGGAAGTCATAATAACCTTATCGACTTTGATGCGTATCACAAAACAATTAAAGGTCTACTGTAAATAAAAAAGGCTTCAAATTAGATTTGAAGCCTTTTTAAAATTTATAAATCTATTAGATTATTTTGGGTCTAATATATTGTTTATGCGTTCTAGCGCATCAGCAATATGAATTCTACTCATTGCATCTCCACCACGAGCATTTCTTAATTGAGAACGAAGCGATTTTAATTCTGCTCTTACAACAGCTCTGATGTCAGATTGGCTAACATCTACTGATGTTCCTCCAAAGAAACGTCTAAATTGTGCTGGAATAGCAGGTTGTTCGTTCTTCATGATATATTCCATACGTTCGATGTAAGCACGTTGTAAGTTACGTCTGTAGATGTCTATTTTCTTTCCTGTGCGTAACTCGCTAAATAGACCACGACGTAAATCCTTCATCATATCGTATAATCCGTATGCACTATTGCTATTAATAGATTCGTTTTCCAAAAGACGTTGCATTCTTCCAAAATCCATCATATTGTTTAGCGTACGCGTTTGGATACCTCTAACACGTTCGATGTGTCCAGCACTCTCAATTTTATTGAATATATTATTGTCTAACATCCAATCTGGTGTTGTAAATAATTGGTCTTGTAAAAATTGCATTGCTTTTTTCTGATGATCAGAAGCTACATGTGTGTATACAGCACCTTCTTGGTCATAGGTTTTGTAATATTCGTAAACACCACCAATATTAGCAGAAACATGCCCCATATAACGGTTAAACTGTCCTAAAACTTGTCCGTACATGGTTTCTAAATCATCATAGTTTTTACCGTCTTCTGCAGTCCATTCTATTAAGTTAGGAACGATACGTTTCAAGTTTTTAATTCCATATTCAGAAGCTAAAACGGCATCATCTCCTAAGTCTTCAGTTTGAGAGCTTGGGTCTATAACTCCAAATTGTTGTCTTCCAAAACGGTACATCGGGTCTCCTGCTTTATCTAAAATCCACTTATCTAAGGTTTCTTTTTCATCTTCAGCAGACTTGGCTTCTAAAATAGGTCTATAACCCCAGTTGATGGCATACTTATCGTACGGACCAATGTTTGGCATTAATGCAACACCTTCATCTCCAGGTTGCGCAACGTAATTAAAGCGTGCATAATCCATAATAGATGGCGCAGTGCCATATTTTTGAGTAAACGCTGCGTCTCTCAATTTTTCAACAGGATAAGCTACACTACTCCCCATGTTATGAGGTAACCCTAGAGTGTGACCAACCTCATGTGCTGATACAAAACGAATCAAACGCCCCATTACTTCATCTTTAAACGCTACACCACGTGCATCTGGATTAATAGCTGCAGTTTGTACAAAAAACCAATTACGTAATAATGTCATTACGTTGTGATACCAATTGATATCACTTTCTAATATTTCACCAGATCTAGGGTCACTTACGTGAGGTCCATTTGCATTAGGAATTGGAGAAGCTAAATAACGTACAACAGAGTAGCGTGCATCTTCAGGAGACCATTCTGGGTCTTCCTCAACAGATGGAGGGTCTTTTGCTATAATTGCATTTTTAAAACCAGCAGCTTCAAAAGCTACTTGCCAGTCTTCAATTCCTTGTTTAATGTATTTTTTCCATTGATCAGGAGTAGCTCTATCAATATAATAAACAATTTGTTTTTTTGGTTCTACTAATTCACCACGTTTAAATTTCTCTATGTCTTCATCTTTAACTTCAAGTCTCCATCGATCTAAGTAACGTACTGTTTTACTTTCTTGAGCATCTAAACCATAATCTGTTTGACCTCTACCAAACCATCCCACACGTTGATCAAACATACGACGTTGCATTGGTATCTTAGGTAATAAAATCATGGAGTTATTAATCTCTAAAGTGATAGCACCTGTATTTGAGTTAGAAGGAGGACGACCTGCAGCATATGTTTTTACTGTTCGAGATTCAATATTAGTCGGGTAGGACTTAATACTTTCAATATAAGATAACTGACCGTCTAATCTTGTAATTCTATATTGAGCTCTTCTTCCTTGAGGATAACCAAATGGTTTTACATCTTTAGTATACAAATCTGTAACGTCTATCACTGTGTTTAATGAATCTTTACTAAACGCTTTTATTGGAAAAGTAGCAATAACAGGCTCAAAGTTAGAGTTTGTAACTGCTTCACTCACTGGCAGCGAGTCTGCTGCTACAACTTGATGAGATACCATGCGCAACAAAACTTTTTTTCCTTTCTTTTGCCAGCGTAATGTTTGTTCGCTAAGCTTACCACCTCCGAAACCAAGTCCAGCTGCAGTTTTAGCGATACGTGTAACCATTAGCATTTCTCTCTCAAAAAGAGAATCAGGGATTTCATAAAAGTACTTCTCGTCGATTTTGTGTACAGAGAATAAACCTTTGTCGGTTTTAGCTTCTTTTGTAATGACTTTGTTGTAAGGTTGAATTGCTCCCTTTTTAGGTTTTGATGGCGGTTTTGCCATAGCAGTAGGGGCACCTTTTTTAGCTTTACTTGCTTTTTTCGCTGTACTACAGGAGAATACTAAAAATGCGAAAGCAACAAAGAAAAGTTTAATACGTAAATGTTTCAAAATATGTTGGTTTTAAATTTTGCATGAAAATACACAAAGCGATACTTTATAGCTTGTTTCGAGAAGCTATTTAGTATTTTTTTAACGCCTTTTTTATATTTTGAAACAAAAAAAGCATATCAGAGAGATATGCTTTATCGAATTTTTAAAACAGCTTATAGAATTTCTACAAATAAGCCTTCATCTGTTTTTTCAACTTGAGTGATACCAAGCTTTCCTAGGCCTTTAATTCCTTTATCCCAAGCCTTGTTACTGAGTCCAGATTTAGATTTAAGTGCATTTAGTTCCATACGGTTTTCAGATTTTAAAATCTCGAAAATAGCTTTTTCGTTATCATTCATTTCTACAGCTTTCTTTTCTGGTTTCATCTGTGGGAAGAATAATACTTCTTGAATGGATTGGTTGTTTGTTAAAAACATGATTAAGCGGTCCATACCTATTCCCATACCAGATGTTGGAGGCATACCGTATTCCAAAGCGCGTAAAAAGTCATGATCTATAAATTCAGTCGCTTCGTCGTCACCTTTCTGGGCCAATTTTAATTGATGTTCAAAGCGTTCACGTTGATCAATAGGGTCATTAAGCTCAGAATAGGCATTGGCAATCTCTTTGCCACAAACCATCAGTTCAAACCGCTCAGTCAGTTCTGGGTTCTCGCGGTGCTCTTTACAAAGCGGACTCATTTCTTTTGGATAGTCTGTGATAAATGTTGGTTGGATGTAGTTGCCTTCACATTTTTCACCAAAAATTTCATCAATGAGTTTCCCTTTGCCCATAGTGTCATCGACCTCGATACCCATATCTTTACAAGCTTGGCGAATTTCATTTTCAGATTTACCATTGATATCAAAACCTGTAAATTCTAAAATAGAATCACGCATGGTAATGCGTTTGTATGGTGCTTTAAAATCGACTTTATGCTCTCCAAAAGTAGCTTCAGTAGTGCCGTTTACGGCAATGGCGCAATGCTCTAGAAGCCTTTCGCAAAAATCCATCATCCAGTTGTAGTCTTTATATGCTACATAGATTTCCATTGCTGTAAACTCAGGATTGTGCGTGCGGTCCATGCCTTCGTTACGGAAGTTTTTAGAAAACTCGTAAACACCGTCAAAACCACCGACAATTAATCGTTTTAGATACAACTCATTAGCAATACGCATATACAGAGGAATGTCTAAGCTGTTGTGATGTGTGATGAATGGTCGTGCTGCAGCTCCACCTGGTATGGGCTGCAAGATTGGCGTTTCCACTTCAAAATAACCAGCGTCATTGAAGAATTTTCGCATTGCGTTAAATAGCTTTGTACGCTTTACAAAAACCTCTTTCACATGAGGATTTACCGCCAAATCTGCATAGCGTTGGCGGTAGCGCATTTCTGGGTCGTTAAACTCATCATAGCTGTTTCCCTCAGCATCTTGTTTTGGAAGTGGTAGTGGTTTTAGAGATTTACTTAGTAGTGAAAAGTGCTTTACCATCACTGTTTTTTCACCTACTTGGGTGGTAAATAATTCACCTTCAATGCCTATAAAATCGCCAATATCTAAAAGCTTTTTGTAAACCTCATTGTAAAGGGTTTTATCATCGCCAGAGCAGATTTCATCTCGGTTAAAATATACTTGAATACGACCTTCAGAATCTTGCAACTCCGCAAAAGAAGCTTTTCCTTGAATACGTCTAGACATTAGACGACCAGCGATAACAACCTGTTTGCCTTCTTCGAAATCTTTTTTAATTTTTCCTGAAGTATGATTTACTGGGTATAAATCTGCTGGATATGGATTAATATCCATAGCTCTTAATTTTGCTAATTTATCGCGTCTAACTAATTCTTGTTCTGAAAGCTGCATTTTCACTGTTTTAAAAGTGCAAAATTACACTATTTACAAAAATTAGCATCCAACTTTTAATATCAATTTAACGACAGCTATTTATTAGCGTTTTTTTGCTTTCGTTTTACACCAAAATAATTGCTTTTGTAGTCATTAGTGGTCATGATTTTTAGAATGTCCTTTTCTAAATTTTCAATAGGACGCTCAATTATTCTATTTACTTCTTTTCCGTTTTTAAAAAAGATAAATGTAGGTACGCGCACAATATTTAGGCCAGCTTCTTCGTGTTGGGGACTTTCTTTATAAGTTTCTTTTTCGCGGCTTAAAGCAACTGATGTTAATTGTTTCATCGGGTAATCTGCAGCTTCTAATATTTTATAAAATTTTGGAACCTCTCGTTTACTATCGCCGCACCATGTTCCCATAAATAAAGTTATTTCATAATCTTCTAGATTTTCTTTTATAGCTTTAATCGTTTCAGGGTCTGGACTATAAGCATCGTAATTTTTGCTAAACCAATTGTTGTAGGTTTCGCTTTCTAATCCTGATTTGTCAATTTTACCAATAAGGTATGGTGTTTTGCCTTCAGGTTTAAATTTGGTATTTAATTTTTGGGACTTACAAGCAAAAAAAGATACTGTTGCTAGAATAATAAAATAGGTTCGTTTCATGATTTTAAATTTTGAAAATGATTAGGCTTCAAAAATCAAAAAATGAACAGTTAATAAGGGAATGTTAAGGTTGGAAATCGGTACTAGTACCTGGGTGTAATTTTTTAACTATTTAGAAAACAGTGTTTTAGATTCTTCTCTGGATTGTACATTTAGCTTTTTATAAATATTATTGGTATGCGTTTTTACAGTGCTAACACTTAAAAATAAAGATTCTGCAATGTCTTTGTTGCTTTTGTCTTGTAGAATTAGCTCTAAAACCACACGCTCTTGTTTAGATAGTTTTTCTTTTAATTTATTAGATGTTTCTTTTTTAGCTTTTTGCTTTTGAAGAATGAGGAACACATTTAATAAAACGGACAACAATAGCAGCGTGAGTAGAATATAAACCCAGTCGAATGATTTAGCTTCAGCTTTGCTTGCTTGAAGCATGAATTTATCCGAAGCTAATTCGTTTTTGTACTGAGAGACATAAGTAGATTCGGAATATTTGGCGAGTAATCTTTCTTGAAGATTATTGTAATAGTTATTTTCTAAAAGGTCTTTGAAATAGTAGGAATGTAAGTCGCTAGCTCTATCTGAAAGATATGCGTATATGTAAAGTTCTGCTAATGGTTCTTCTAGAGATTGACCAAAGTTTTGCAAAGTCTTAAACCACTTTTTGTTGTTGAGCTTACGATTAGCTTCACTTCGAAATTCGCCATATGCAAATCTCATATCCGCTTTTAAAGAATCTATCCGCACAAAGGCATTTGCTTTTGCATTAGTAGATTCTATATCACAGAAGACTTGATTTTCAAACGAAAACGGTAGTTTTAAAGTGTCTGTATTATTGGCGATAAAAATAATAGCTTTACTGTCACTACAATGGCCGTTAAAATGGGTGACGTCTTGCGTAGCCTCTGAGCAATTATCTACATGAATACGATAAATACGATTATTTGTACTTAACATATTGCCTTTAAACTCAAAGAAACCTGTAGAATCGGCACTTGTTTTAGCAATAATTTGCTCAGAATATACGCCTGAAATTTTTCTGTAATCTTCGACAATAGAGAGGTACACAGCATTTTGCCATTCCTCAGGTTCAATATATCCAGAGAAGGAATATTGGGCATAAGAAAAGGAAAAGCCAAAAAGAAATAGTATAAAGACTTTTAATCTCATAGGACGAATCTAAGGATTTTTTAATTATTAATTTTTGTTAATTGGGATGTAACATTTTAAAATAAGAAACGTCCAACAGTTACATCAATATCAAAAAACAAAATTATGAGTTTTTGGAGAGTTCTTCTCGCTATTATTTGTCCGCCATTATCTGTGATAGGAAAAGGTTGCGGCTCCATTTTAATTGTCTTTTTATTATGGCTTTGTGGTTGGGTGCCTGGCGTTATTGCGGCATTAGTTATTTTGAACAACCCTGAAAATTAGACGTTAGTCTTTTGAATAAAAGTCCTCGAAAAAACTGTAATTTTGCAGTATGAATAAAACCATTCGAGTCGAGGATATGGGGTCTAAAGATTTTAAAGCTACTTGGGATTACCAAGAGCAACTATTTAAAGCAATTTTAGAAACTAAAATTAAAAATAGGAGAGAAGATGCAGGGTTGCAAACAGACAATCATTTTCTTTTTGTGGAGCATCCACATGTGTATACTTTAGGGAAAAGTGGCGACTTATCTAACCTTTTACTTTCAGAAAAACAGTTGACAGAAAAAGGAGCGACCTTCTATAAAATAAATCGTGGTGGCGATATTACATATCATGGTCCGGGGCAGATAGTAGGATATCCTATCTTAGACTTGGATAATTTTTTTACCGATATACATAAGTACCTGAGATTTCTTGAAGAATGTATAATTCTTGCACTCAAGGAGTATGGTTTAACAACAGAACGTAGTCCGGGTGAGACTGGCGTTTGGTTAGATGTTGGGACTCCTTTTGCGCGAAAAATTTGTGCTATGGGCGTTAGGGCAAGTCGTTGGGTAACCATGCATGGATTTGCACTTAATGTTAATGCAGATTTAGGCTATTTTGATAATATCATTCCTTGCGGTATAAGAGGAAAAGCAGTGACATCCTTAAATGTAGAATTAGGTGTAGACGCGGTTGATGAAAGCGAAGTAAAAGCAAAAATATTGAAGCATTTTAAAACACTTTTTGAAGCAGAATTAGTTTACCCTTCCTCATTAAAAAACACTTTATAAAAGTGCATTTTTTTTTCTTCGTCGTAACCACGTTCTAGATATTCTGCAGAAGCGTCTGGTGCATCGATATCGAGTTTTATCTGAATATTAGTATCAAGTTTTATCTCTGTTCTAATTTTTTGCTTTTGCTTTTTTAAGGCAATTTCAGAGACATCAAATTGATTGCGTATTAAGACACTATGGTCTTTTTCATAGGATTTTTTATAATCCTCGAACTGTCTAATTTGGTCTTCGGACTCAAAAATATCTTCTTTAAATATTTCAACATTTACAATGTCGTTCTCCTTGAAGAAATCTACCGTTTTTGCTAAAAAATTACTCTGCTCTTGGCCACCAAAGTTTGGTTGTAATACGTCCTTTGAAAACTCACGGCAAAGCTCAATATAATTTTTAGTATGCTGGTTACTATCGTCGGGATATTTTATATTCAAAAAGCTTTTTATCCAATATTGCGCATCGTAATTATTGTTATCTATACTGAGGACTATTTTACCTTCCATATCCGCGGTGTTTAAAATTAAACAACCCTTATCTACTTTCTTCGCTTGTATCCCTTTTTGGACCAAAATATCATAGCTATTTTGTTCTAGATAGGTCTGAAAAAATTCAGTTTTATTTTCAATTTTAAATACACCTATGGCATCGGTAAAATAATCTTGGTATTGTATGTTTTCAAAATGACAAACAATAACGTCTCCAGTCTTTATCTGAGCAGAATTACTTTGCTCAAAAAGGTGTGTAACAATATGCTTAGACACTTCAATAAAATCGGAGTCTTCTGAAAACAATTGTTCGCTGTATGTGTTGATTTCATTGAGGTTAATGTCAGAATGATGATTGAATCGGTATGTTTCTGCGACACTTACAAAAGGTTTTAAAAGATAAGGGAAAATAAGTTGATAGGTGGCTTCGTCAAAATGAACTGCCGCATTAGAAAATGCATTTTTTGTACCGTTAAATTTGTTGCCAACTTTATGGATGATTAAATTTTTTATTGAAGCTTTTTGACGTTTTATCATGTGTTTATTTGGCATTAAAATCTAGAATTACAATAGTACGAAAATCACCATCATAAAATGACCAAAAAATTAATTGATTTTATAAGTTAAAATCGTTTTTTCGTCGGCTTGAGTCACTAGTTCTAAACCTCTCTTTTTATCTAAATTTTGAAGTTGAATTGCTGCTGAACCAAAAACGGGAAAATTTTGAAGTAGTTTTCCTGCGCTATCAAAAAGAAATACTTTTTTTGACTGAAGATCGGTTACAGAAATGTATATTTTATCATTTAAATAAAATATTTGAGGATTTGTATAATTTCCATAATCTAAGTCAACAATTTGGTTTTTAATTTTAAGTTTATTATCGTTTAAAGCGACTAAAGTTTTGCTTGTGGTAAATAGTTGAGTGCCACTAGTTAATTTTGTGTTTTTATTATATACGCTACCTTTAGTATCTACTTGGACGAGAATACCATTTTTATCTAAGGTTGTAAATTTATTTTGATATAGAAATATAGAATTCGAAGAAAAATCAATTTTGGATTTCACATTAATTCGCTCTTTACCCTGCCTGTTAAGTATTTCTAGTTTAGAGCCTTGTGCAAAGACAATGTAATCTTTACTGCCTATTCTAAAATGTTTTGGTTGACTACTTATTGTATTTTGTGCTTTATTATATTTAAAACCGTTAATGCGTTTTGCATTGACATCAAGCATGAGTAAGGTTTTGTCTTGCGTTACAAGTAAACGGTAGTTTTTTCTGCTGTCATAATCAAACACTGAAAGTGGTTGGGTAATTTGGTCATTAAATTTTTTAGGAAATGGACCAACATCATTACCGTTTCTATCTATTACATAAATATGATTTGGTGTAGCAAATACCATCTGTAACCTATCATTTTTATAAATATCAATCTGATTTATTTTTCCTAGAATAGGACCTTGTAATTGTTTAGTCCATAAAATTTTACCGCTGTTTGAAATCAGATAAAGTGTGTTATTTATATCTTGTACCACTACTTCATGAGTGTTATTTCTATGGTTCTTTACCAATTGAGGAGGTGACAATATATCTGCATCTATCGTTGTAGAAAAATCTTCAACAATAGCGTTAGATTTCCTTTTACCTTTATACTTCATAAATGCGCCATTAATATGAGCAAAATCTGATTCATAAACGTATTGAACCGCATTGGCATTGAAACCCTTAATCGGTTTTTTTAGAAAATTGTATAAGCCTTCTCCATCTTTGTAATACAGTAGGGACGATTCGGCTGCAAGCTCTTCATTTAAGCTTTTAAATTTGTCAAATGTAGATAAGGTCTGATTATTGAGTTTTGAAGAAATTATAGCTTCTAGCGTTTTAATATCATTAGCAAAAACACAAAAATTTTCATATATAAAGCCAAATGATATTTCGTCTAAAGAGAGAAAAGGAGATAATGCATGTTTAAATAAATCCTTCTCTTGCATTTTAAAAATGGGTATACCTCGAAAACTTTGATTCGATTCAAATGAAAGAGACTGCTCTCTTAAAAGTTCTGCATCTAGTGCATGCATGACAATGGCTTTATCTTTATTGTTTTCAATAAGGGCAATTTCGTTTTGTATGGTTAAAATGTCAGAAATTGAATCCGTATGTCTTCCACTGATGTTAGAAAGGTTTTGAGTAAATATGGAATAATCATCAAAAGCTAGTCTAGTTACACTATTGGTGTTTGAAGGTATAATTGTTGCAAGTTCAAATTTTTGAGGAGAGGTGTTTTTAAATACATTAATATAAGATAGGCTGTCAATGCTTTTAGAAATACCGCTAAATGTAATGTTGTCGCCATTAGATTTAACATCTATAAGGTCATGTGTGTTATTAAAAATTGAATCCTTATTTCTAAGGAGCAAACCATTGGTGGCTTTATTTCTAAATATCAAAGTTGCTATTTCTTCTGAAGCACTTGTTGAAATTAGTTTTTTTAATTGTGGATTTTTAGCCCTCTTTGTTTCGTTCAGATTATAATTAGTAGTATATAAATGATAGCCATCCACCAGCTTTTTGTAAATGGTATCTTCCTTATGCAACAGAAAATTTCTTTTTTTACTACCAATAATTAGGGACTGTATAGAATCATTTTGATTTGTAGAATCAAGATGTGTCGTAATAAAAAAAGCGCTACTATCTACAATACATATATATATAGGAGAATCAGTTTTTAAAAAATCAATTTTGTTGTAAGGTTCTTGTTGCAATTCATTAAAAGGAATATTACCTGTAGATAAAGCTCTAAAATCATTCAGAGAATTAATTTTTAAAACAGAGTTGTAATTCTCTGGTATTACTTCTGATACATGTACTTCTGTTTTGTAACGCTCGTTACATGATAGTAAGATGAAAGACAATACTAAGAAGGGAATATATTTTTTCATCAATGAATTAATTTTCTACAAATATATAAGACTCATAAATCTAATCGGTACTGTTCAGGAAGTAATCGAAACGATTTACGATGATATTTAGTAATTCCATATTTTTTTATGGCGGCTCTATGTTCCATAGTTGGGTAGCCTTTGTTTTTTTTCCAGTTATATATAGGGAATTCTTCATGAAGTTTCTCCATATATATGTCTCTATACGTTTTAGCTAATATAGATGCGGCAGCAATACTAAAGTATTTACCATCTCCTTTTATTATAGTTTCATGCGGGATATTATTATAAGGTTTAAACTTATTGCCATCTACAATAATAAATTCTGGTCTTGCTTTTAACCTATCAATAGCTCTATGCATGGCAAGAATCGAGGCGTTTAGAATATTTACTGCATCAATTTCATCTTCGAACACATGTGCGACGCCATATGCTATAGCTTCACTCTCAATAATTGGCTTTAAAATGAGACGCTTACTTTCAGAAAGCTGTTTAGAATCATTAAGCAATGAGTTGTTAAACTGAGGTTTAAGAATAACAGCTGCTGCGGTAACAGGCCCAGCAAGGCAACCGCGACCTGCTTCATCTGTTCCACATTCATTTTTTTCAGAATAAAAACTATTTATCAATCCCATAATAATAAGGATTTAAAAATACAGGCAATTGTCAAAATATCAATAATAATGTCTTATTAATTTTAATAAAACAATAGGCTTGAGTACATATTGCTGTATTATTAAGTTTTATAGGTCTTTCTTTAACATTTTTTTATGCTATTCCCTTGGATTTTTAATATTTTATTATGATGTTTGCGGAAGACTAACTCAAATAATTGTTTTATGAAATTAAAGTTAACATGGTTATTAACGCTTTTTATGGCGTTTGTAATGCAACTTTCTTTTGGACAAGAGAAAGACATTACGGGAACAGTTACTTCTGCATCTGACGGATTACCGTTGCCAGGTGTAAGTGTAATTGTAAAGGGTACCGCAAGAGGTACACAAACAGACTTTGATGGGAAATATTCTATCAAGGCAAAATCAGGAGAGACATTAGTGTTCTCTTATGTGAGTATGAAAACCACAGAAAAGGTAGTAGGTTCTGGTAGTGTAATTGACTTGGCAATGGCTGAGGATGTTGCATCATTAGATGAAGTGGTTATTACAGGTTATGCAACAACGACTAAGACAAAATCTAATGTGTCTTCCGTAAGAGTAACAAGTGAGACTATTGAAAATAGACCAAATGCCAGTTTTGTACAAACATTATCTGGTCAGGTGCCAGGTCTGAATATTACAACCAGTACTGGACAGCCAGGAGGTAATTCTCTTGTTCAGTTACGTGGTGTAGGTTCTATTAATGGTAACACTGAGCCTTTATTTATTATTGATGGTACTCCTGTAGATGAAGACAACTTCCGTTCTCTTAATCCACAAGATATTGCATCGATTGATGTGCTTAAAGATGCCGGTGCAACTGCTATTTATGGTAACAGAGGTGCGAATGGTGTAATTGTCATTAAAACAAGACAAGGTAATTTTAACTCAGGGTTAAAAATTAATTACAATGGTTTTGTATCATACAGTACACTACAAGATGCTGATTATAACCCAATGAACTCTCAGCAGCTTTTACGTTTAGAAAGAGATAGAGGTAATGGTGCTGGTGCTGGTAACAGTTCTGGAGCTTTCAACCCTGGTAATGGTTCTCCATTAACAGATGCGCAAATTGCCGCTGCTCCAAATTTTAGTTGGACAGATTTCTTTTTCCGTACTGCTGTAACTCAAAACCATACCGTATCGCTTTCTAGTGGTGGAGAAAATTCTTCTCAGTTTACATCTTTTGGTTTTTCTAACACAGAGGGTATTCTTGTAGACTCAGATCTTCAGAGATTTAACATTAGGTCTAACGTTTCAGGAAAATCTAATAATGGTAAGTTTACTTATGGTTCTAACTTTACAGTAAACTACTCTAAAAATAATGAGCCAAGTAGTATTGGTTCTGGTGCTATTAATAGAAACTTTGTATTAGGTGCATATGTATCTGTACCGTATATTTCTATTGACGACTACCAAGGTGCGGCAGAATTATTAAGTCCTTTATCCTTTACAGATACACCTTTATTCTTATACGATAGATTATTAACATTTACAAGGGTAGAAGAGGAAGTTAAGATTGTAGCAAGTGCTAATTTTAATTACGCACTAACAGATTGGTTATCTGCTAACTTAGTAATGGGTGGAGATTACCAAAATCAAGTTTTAACTCAGGCACAAGACCCATTATCGTTTAACGCTTTATTATTTGGTGCAAATAACCAACGTGTATTCCAACAAACGACTCGTGTATTTACATACAACCAAGTAACATCTTTAAATGCAAATAAGAGTTTTGGTAAGCATAATATAGACGTAGGTTTATATACTGAGTATTTTAAGGCACACTTAAGAGATTTTGGATTTAGACAACTTGGTTTAGATCCTAGAACCTTCTATCCTGGAGACGGTGCTGGTTTTATCGATGATAATAGTGCAAATGATGCATTTATTGATACTGCAAATGCATCTATAAGAAATGCAGGTTTATTCTCATACTTTGGGTCATTAAATTATGATTACGATGAGAAATATGGTTTCGGAGCAACAGTACGTAGAGATGCGTCATACAGATTTGCACAATCTAACCGTTGGGCAACATTCTGGTCTGTTTCTGGTCGTTGGAATATATCTAACGAAGCATTCATGGAAGATTCAGCCTTCAATAACTTAAAGTTAAGAGCTTCTTATGGTACTGCTGGTAACCAAGATATCGTTGGTGGTGGACCATTCTCTGCTCCAGATCGTACTTTAGATTTCTTTGCTACAGGTGCTGGATATGCTAACCAACAATCAATTTTATTCTCTCAAATTGGTAACCGTGGTTTACAATGGGAAACTATTGCTCAGGCAAATATTGGTGTTGACTTCGGTGTTTGGAATAACAGGTTAAGAGGTTCTGTAGATGTATACGAAAGACAAACACTAGATCTTTACAATAATATTCCTTTATCTGCTGTAACTGGATTTACTTCTCAGCCAGCTAATACAGAAATCGAACTTTTCAATAGAGGGGTAGATTTTGAGGTTAATTATGATATTTTTAGACCTATGGCTCCAGGCGATTTTGGTTTGACATTAGGGCTTGTTGGTAACTACAACGAGAATGAAATTACTGGTTTATCTGGTGATGGAGAGTTAATCGGAGTCGGTAGAAATGGTGGTCCATTAGGTGAATATTTTACACTAGATTATTTAGGTGTTAATCCTGCTAATGGTAACCTATTATATGCTGATTCAAATGGTAATGCTACTGAAACCCCTAATGCTGACACGGATCGTCAGTGGATTGGGAAAAACATTATTCCAGATTGGAATGGTAGTATCAATTTAAACATTGATTACAAAGGATTCTTCTTAACTACACAGTGGAACTATGTTTTAGGTGTAGACAGATTTGATAATGATTATGGTGATTTAGTTGATATTTCTGCATTAAGCCAGTTTAATTTATCTACAGATATTCTAAGAGCATGGTCTCAGCCAGGTGATGTAACTGATATTCCTAGTTATACTGCAAGTAACTTATTCTCTTTCGGAAACTCTGATAGATTCTTAAGAGATGCTTCGTACATGAGATTACGTTTTGCGAGTTTAGGATATAGTTTCTCTGATTCAATTTTAGAAGGAACAGGTTTCACTACTGCAAGAGTTTTCTTAAACGGTGAGAATTTATTTACGTTCTCCGAATGGAGAGGATTTGACCCAGAAACTAGAAGTAATGGTTCAAGACAATATCCAACTCCAAGAACTATATCTTTTGGTGTAGAATTAGGATTTTAAAAAAAAATAAATATGAAAAATATACTTAAAATAACTTTTGTTGCA
>ENA-OUOG01002355-OUOG01002355.1-marine-metagenome-genome-assembly--contig:-NODE-2355-length-19725-cov-5.721397_pt1 | contig 19725 bp, 10 predicted proteins | sample MGYA00248635_ERZ508505 | MGnify/ENA primary metagenome ERZ508505 (study PRJEB26176, sample SAMN06267871) | marine metagenome | isolation source: Saanich Inlet, British Columbia, Canada | place: Pacific...
AGGTTATTTTCAGGGCGCTCTTTTTCGCGACCAACCGTCGGCCCGCGTGCGCCCCCGCGCGACGACATCGCTTCGCGCGCACAAGCGCGCGTGCGGCATCCGGTGATCTCCACGTGCACGCGGCCGCGGTCGTCCCCTCTCGCGTTTCCTCACACGAGCACGCGCGAAGCGCGATGGCGTTCGCATCGACATCTCCCCGCCACGTCGTCGCGCCTCGCGCGTTGGCGGCTCGCGCGGGGGCGTTCGCGTCTCCCCTGCGGGTCGCGGCGACTCCCATCTCCGCGGTCGGGCGCGATTTCGCGAGCGAGATCGTCGCCGAAGGCGAGCGCGGCCGAGGCCGCGGCGGAGGCCGAGGCGGAAGAGGTGCGTGCCATCGAAGTACCCCGCCGAACGACCCCACCGTCTGTCCGTCGCGTTGTTCGTTTTCCATCCCTCGGGTTTCCCTCGCGCGCGCGCGAGACGCGCCGTCGCGTCCGACGTCCCCTGACCTGTCGTTTCCTCTCGAAATCGTCTCTCTCGACCGCAGGCGGCGGGCGCCGCGGCGGTCGCGGTCGCGGGCGCGGGCGCGGCCGCGGCCGGCTCCGCCAGCAGTCCGACGGCAAGCAGCATCTCGGATCGACGCTGACGTACACGGAGGGCAAACCCTTTCCCGATTACATCGAAAACGCCACCGCGCCCGTGCGCGCCGATCAGGCGCCCGGTACGTCCAACATCGTCGAGGGCGTCACGCCGCTGGACTTGCCCGCGGGCGGCTTGGTGGACGACGCGCCCATCAAGTTCCTGCCCCTCGGCGGGCTGGGCGAGATTGGCATGAACTGCGCGTTGGTGGGCACGGAGAATCGCTACGTGTTGCTCGACGCCGGGTTGATGTTCCCCGACCACGAGGAGCTGGGCATCCAGAAAGTTTTGCCCGACGTCTCGTTTTTGTCGCGCTGGCGGGATAAGATCGAAGCGGTGCTCATCACGCACGGCCACGAGGACCACATCGGGGCGTTACCGTGGGTGATACCCGCGCTGGACCCGTCCACACCGGTGTACGGCGGCTTGTTCACCATGCAGCTCGTCGAGCGCCGCATGAAGGAGTACAACCTGTGGGGCGACGGCAAGCGGTTCAAGGTGATCGACATGGGGCAGAGGTTCGACGCCGGGCCGTTCGCCATGGAAGCCGTGCGCGTCACGCACTCTATCCCGGATTGCTGCGGGTACATCTTCCGCTGTGCCGCGGGCACCATCGTGCACACGGGCGACTGGAAGATTGACGAGAACCCGGTGGACGGACGTCAGTTCGACCGCGAGCAGTTTGAGCGCGTGGGCAAAGAAGGCGTGACGCTCATGATGAGCGACTCGACCAACGTGCTGTCCCCCGGCCGGACGATCAGCGAGAGCGCCATTCGCGAGGCGATGATGCAGAAAGTTTTGGGGCACAAAGGGCGGATCATCACCACGCAGTTCGCGTCCAACATCCACAGGCTGTACGGCGTGAAGGCGGCGGCGGATGCGTCCGGGCGCAAAATCGCATTCGTCGGGATGAGCCTCAACACCTACCTGGAGGCGGCGAAGAAAGCGGGCATCGCGCCCATCGACCCCGAGGAATTAGTACCAGCGGAGGAGATCGACAACGTGAACCCGAGCCAGCTGATCATCGTCACGACCGGCTCGCAGGCGGAGCCAAGAGCGCAGCTCGCGCAAGCCGCCACAGGGTCCTCGCGCCTCATCACGCTGCACCCCGACGATTTGCTGCTGTACAGCGCGAAGATGATCCCCGGGAACGAGAAAAGAGTGATGCGCATGATGAACGCCATCGCCGTGCGCGGCCCCGAGATCGCGATGCGCCGCGAGGACGGTCTGCACTCCTCGGGGCACGCCTACCGCGATGAGCTCGAGGAGGTGCTCAAGATGTTGCACCCCGAGCACTTCTTACCCGTGCACGGCGAGTACGCGTTCCTCAAGGAGCACGAAGCTTTAGCGCGCAGCGTCGGCGTGCGTCACAGCACGGTGATCGGCAACGGGCAGATGCTCGGCGTCACGCCTCTGCGCAACGGCCAGTCGCACGGTCTGCTCGGGAACATGCATTTGCTCGGCGAGGCGCGCCTGCAGACCATGTTCAACGACGGCGGCTGGGGAAGCGGCACCTCCGAGGACCTCGCCATCGAGGAGCGCATGCGCATCGCCACGGAGGGCATCGTCGTCGTCGACCTCGAGGTTTTCGACAACGCGCTCGGCGGCGCCGGAGCAAACGAGACGGACGTTGTAGGCGAAAGCTCCGACGAAACCGACGACGAGACAAACGACGCGGATACCTCGCCGAGTACGGGCGCGCGTAAGAGCGGCGGGTTCGTGAAGAACCGCCCAACGTCGGGGTTCATGACCGCTCGCGCGCGAGTCACCAGCCGTTCGATGTGGACGGACGAGGGGCGTTTACTGGCGAACCTGCGCGACGCCGCCGAGCGCTCGGTGGAGGGTCTCGAGAGCGGCGCGCGTCTAAGCGCGGTGGAGCGTACGGCGGCCTCAGCCGTGCGCTTCGCCTGCCGCAACTACTGCAACAAGCGACCGGACATCATCGTGGTCGCGCACCGCGGCACACTGGACGCCGAGACCAAGCAGAGACTTGCGGCGGCGGCGGCGGCGCGAGGCGCCGGCCGCGGAGGCATGGTGGGCGCTTCGGGAACGCGATACCGCGCGCGTTCGCGATCGCGCGCCGCCGCCCCGACCGGCGTGCGTCCGCTCCGGTCCGCGGACGGGCCCAAGGGGGACGGCGGCGGCGGGAACAGGCACATGCGATCGGACCCGAGTTACCAGTGAGGCGATGGCGATGTTCGTAGTGAGAGTGCGTAGCGTTTGAAGATGCGTATCGTAACCGTCGCGCGCGCGAGTCGTACTTGCGACTTTGCTCGTCGGGGCGCTGAACGAACGACGCCCCCGCGAAAATCACGTCTTCGTCCGTCGACCGCCGGACCGAGAGGAAGCCGCGAGATGCGCCTCGTACGCGTCCACGTGGCAGCGCGCGCCGGACGCGACGATGGCATCCGCGACGTCGCGCGTCCTCGCGGTGCGTGAGGCGCGCGTCGCCCGCGAATGGCGCGCTGCGCGTCGCCGGCGACCGGTGTTGGTCCGACCCGCGCGGCGCGGCATGCCTCGCGCGACCGCCGCCGACGACGACGCGTCGTGCTCGTTGAGCGCCGACGCGTCTTCGTTCCGGTTCGAGGGCACGCGGCGTTTGTACGGCGACGCGCGCTTCGACGCGCTCACCGACGCCCACGTCGTCGTGCTGGGCATGGGCGGGGTCGGGAGCTGGGCCGTGGAGGCGCTGGCGCGGAGCGGCGTGGGCGCGCTGACGCTCGTGGATCTGGATTTCGTGTGCGTCACCAACGTGAACCGCCAGGTCCTGGCGGCGGACTCCTCCGTGGGCGACGCGAAGGCGGAGGTGATGCGCGCGCGCGTGCTGGACATCAACCCCGAGTGCGACGTGCGCGTGGTGAACGATTTCGTCACCGAACGCAACGTCGAGGCGGTGCTCGGAATCGTTACCCCGGGTTCGGGAAAAAGCGTCGACTACGTGCTCGACGCCATCGACGGCGAAAACGACAAAGCCGCGGTGGTCGCGTGCTGCGTGCATCACCACATACCCGTGCTCGTGACGGGCGGCGCCGGAGGCATAGACCACCTGGGCGATATCGTTTTAGAGGACTTGGCGAACGCCACGTTCAACCGGCTTTTACAGCGGGTAAGACGGCTGCTCAGACGCGAGTATTTCTTCCCGAGGGGCGGCGAAGGCGCGTTTCCCGGAAAGAAGAGAAACAAAAAGGATGGCAAGTTCGGCGTCTCCGCGGTGTACGCGCGCGAGAACGCCAATTACTTTCGTAAAAGCCCGGGCACGAAAGGCCGCGGCGGGATCGGGTGCGACGGCGTCGGCGGGTCCGCCGTCTTCGTCACCGGCGCGCTGGGGTTCAAGGCGGCGTCGCACATCGTTTTGCGGCTCATGGAAGCCGGCGACGGCGCGGATGACGGCGACGAAGAAAACCGCGGGAAGAAAGCCAATAAGGGGCGGCCCGCCGCCGCGGGGTGGCGCTCGCGCGTCTGGCCGAGGGGCAAGGCCGGCGGCGGGGACAGCGGCGGCGGGGACGGCGGCGGGGACGGCGGGGGAGGGGGAGGGGGAGGGGGCGGGGACGGCGAGTCGCCCGGGGACGGGGACGATTCCCGGGACGGCGGGGACGGCGGGCGCGACGACGGCGCCGACGTCGCGGCGGGCGCTTCTTTCGCGACGGGCGTTTTGTTCGCCGCCACCGCGTCGCTCGACGACGAAGCCACGACACTCGCGGAGACGACGACGATTGGCGAGGCGTCGACGACGTCCGATGACGCACAGAACGATCGGAACCCGCGAACCGCGCGTGGTGAGCTTTCGAGAGAGCTTTCAAACGCGGTTCCCGCGAAGGACATCTTCGACGCGCACTGCCACTGGCACCTCGACCGGCGTCCAGACGCCGGCGACAATAGCGCGCGTCTCGCCGGCGCGCTCGCCGGCGCCGCGTTCACGTCCACGTGTCCTGACGACTGGAGCGTCGCGGTGCTGTTCGCGGAGCGTTCGGAAAACGAAGGAGACGGGTATTACTGCGTCGCGCTGGGTCTCCACCCGTGGTGGGCGCACCGCTTCCCGCCGCCCGCCGACGGCGGTTGGCCCGCCGAGCTGCGCGAGCGTTTAATTTCGCATCCTCGCGCGGTGGTGGGCGAGATCGGTTTAGACCGCGTCGCCGTGCCTCTGGACGAGGTCACGGGCGAGCGCACGGGCGAGCCTGTGGACTACGCGAACCAGCTGAAGTGCTTCAACGCGCAGATGGACATCGCGTCGGAGTTGAGACGGCCGGCGGTGGTACACTGCGTGAAGGCGTACGGCGACGCGGGCGACGCGTTTCGAGCGCGAAGCACGTTCCCGCCGAAAATCCTGATGCACTCCTACGGAGGCACGGCGGCGTTTCTGGAAGGCCTCGTGCGCATGAAGAAGTGGGGTCCGCGGTTCTACTTCGGCTTCTCCTCCGTGGTGAACCTGCGCAGCCCGAAAACAAGAGACGTCATACGCTCAGTCCCCGCCGATCGACTCGTCATCGAGTCCGACCTCACGTCCTCGCGCGGCGCCGAGGAAGCGCTGCGCGCCATGCTCGCGGCGGTCGCGGAGTGCCGCGGGTGGACGCCCGAGGAAACCGCGCGCGTGACGCGCGAGAACGCTCTTCGGTTCTATCTGCCGGAGGAGGAGACGATCTGAGACGATCTGAACGACTCTTTCAGCTTTCGCGACGGAAAAATATTTTTAACAACGTCGTTTAGAAAAAAATGGACTTGACGTCCGACGCGCTGAACATGAGCCCGCACCCCGGGCACTTCCGGTCCCGGTTTTCCAGCCGCGTCGCGATGCAGTCGTTGCAGAACATGTGGAAACACCGCGTGATCACCACGCCCTTCGGTCGGTCGTTGCACACCGAGCAACGCAACATGGACTTGTACGCGTCGATCTCCTCCTTGTACTCGTCCGCGCTTCCGCCGTGCTTGGCGAGCTTCTCGCACCGACGGCGCAGACCCGCGCACGTCTCCTCGCACTTCGCCAGCGCGCGCTCCGCCTCCGCGACTCTCTTCGCGTCTTCTTTCGCCACCGAAACGAGCGTCTCGGCTCGGCGCTCGGCGTTCTCCAAAGCCTCGCGCCGGCTCTCAGAAGTGTCGCGAAGCTGCGTCAGAGTCTTCGTCTGCTCCTCCATTCGGCGAGACACGTCTTCCTTTTCTTCAATCGCGCGCGCCAGTTCGTCGCTCTGTTCGCGCGCCGCGGCTTCGATTTGTTGCGCGCGAGTCGTCGCCGCCTGCGCGGCGCCGCGCTCGTGCGCAACAGCCGCCTGCATGCCGGCGCACTCGTCGCGGAGCCGGCGCGCCGCCATCTGCGCCTGGTTCTTCTCCGCGAGCGCCTTGGTCGAGCTCTCGTCGCGCTCGGCGAGCCGTTCCATGAGCCTCGCGTTCTCGGAAGCCGCCTCCTCGTACGCCGCGCCGATAGCCTCCATCTCCGCCATGAACGCCTCCGACTCGGCGTTCTTCTCCTCCAGCGCCGCGTCGGACGCGGAGGCGCGCGCGCTCGCCGCGGAAGCCTCGCGCTGAGCCGCCGCGAGCTGCTCCCGAAGCTCGGCCACGAGTGACGCGGCGTCGTCGCCCGTCTTCCCGGACCCGGCGGCGTTTTTGTCTTTCGCAGCCGCAAGCGCGGCGGCGGCGTCCGCCGCCTCGGCGCGCGCCGCCTCGGCGTCGGCGCGCGCCTTCCCCGCCGCCAGCTTCGCGTCGTCCAGCTCGGCTCGTCGCTTCACCGCCTCCGCGTGTTTCGCGCGCAACGACTTGTTCTCCTCGCGCAGCTTCTCGATCAGCGCCGCGCGCTCCTCCTCCAGTCGCCGCTTGGAGACGGTGTCGCCCGCGTCGCGCAAAGCGAGCTCGGCGCGGTCGCGTTCGTCCAGCGCCGCGCGCGCGCGCGCCTCGGCGTCGTGCACGCGCGCCTCCGCGAGCGCCGCTCGGCGTTGCGCCTCGGCGGTAGCGGACGCCGACGTCGTGGCTTTCCTCAGCTCCGCGCGTAACGTGTCCGCGTCTCTTTGTAAGTCAGAAGCCGCGCGCCGGAACCGCGCGCTCTCGTCGCGTTGCTCGCGCAGACGCGCCTCGAGCGATTGGAAAGGGCGCGACGACGTCACCGCGGACTCATCCGCCAACCGGTCGCGCAGACCCCTCGCCTCGCCCTCCAGAGCCGCGCACTTCGACGAGCACGACTCCACCTGCGCCGTGGAGGCTTTCAGGCGACCCTCGAGCTCGTGCACGAGACCCTGAAGCTTCGCCAGAGCCTCGGCGTCCGCGCCGCCGGCGGGCGCGCCCTCGCCCGCCGCCGCCGCCGGGGCGGCGGCGGCGCCGCTCGCGTCCTTCCCCGCGTCTTTGCCGCCGCCCGCCGCGGCGGAGACCGCGACCGCTGCCGCCGCCTTGGCGCTGTGCGCGGTGGCCATCGGCGGCAGGCCCTCGATCTGGCCGGCGTCGCTGCGCGCCATGCGCAGCTGCCTCCGGAGCATCTCCACGTCCGCCACGGTATCCTCCAGCTTCTTGCCGAGCTCCTCGTTGCGCTTGCGCTGCTTCGCGGTGACCTCGCGGAACCGCTCCAGCGCCGCGGCGTCGAGACCGGCGCGCGCGTCCAGCGCGGCGATGCGCGCGCGCGCGCGCTCGAGGTCGCGCGACAGACTTTCGTCGGAGGCGGCGACCGCCGAGCCCGTCTGTTTAGCGTTCGCGGCGTCCACCGCGTCGAGGACTTTGGCCAAAAGCTGTTTCACCGACGCCGCGCGCGCTCTGAGCGCGTCCACGGTTCGTTTGGCGTCCTCGTCCAGCCCGCCGACGTCCCGAGCGGCGCCGTCCTCGTCCTCGGAGTCCGATCCGGAGGCGGCGTCCGCGGCGGACGTTCTCGTCGCGTCTCCGCGTCGCTTTTTGTCCGCGGCTTTTTTCGCGTCGTCATCCGCCTCCTCCCTCGCGCGCTTCTTCGCCGCGACGGCTTCGTCTCCGCCCGCGGCGCTCACGAGCCTGCGCAGGAAAGGGTCCTCCACGGCCGCGTCGGGCGCGGCGTTGGGGTTGGTCGCGTCCACGCCGCCGGTGACCCGCGCGGCGAGGGTCTCGACGTGCGCCTGCAGCGCGTTCCACTCCGTCGCCACGACGGTGGCGCGCTCCTCGTACGCCGCCTGCTGACGCTTCAGCGCCGCGACCGCCTTCTCGCCGAGCGCGATCTCCTCGCGGTACACCTCGAGCTGTGACGGTCGGGAGGGGGCGGGAATAATCGGGGGAAGGGTGTCCGTCAGCGCTCGCGCGACGCCGATCGGCGGACGATCGCAGCTCGAGGGCGCCGGCGGCGGGAAAAAGCATTTGGCATTTTTCGCGGGCGAACGCGCGCGACGCGACCGGAAGCCGACGTGAACACGTACCCGCTCCTTGAGGTTGAGCTGCTTGAACGCCAGAAGCGCGTTCGGGTCGGCCGACATGGCGTCAGACGGCGAACGCGAGCGTCCGCGCGTCTCGAGACGCAATCGGGGAGGTACCTCTCGCGCGAGAGGTTCTGCCATCCGAACGAGAGAGGAACGCAGGACAAAAGCCACGACGACGTCCAACCGACCGTAAACTGTCGACCAACCGAGTCGGGGACAAATCTTGAGTCACAGACCGTGTGCAGCGGGTCCGAAAAGCGATCACGGCGCGTCCGCAGACGCGTTTCTTCCGTCGCTTGGGGTCTTACGGATCCCTGGCGATCGCGGGCTCCACTGCGGCGCGCGCCTCTGCGGCGAGCCCACTTGTCGATCGACCACCGGTCTCGCGCGTTTCCCGCACCGCGACCGACACCCGATCCGCCCGCGTCGACCGCTCCTGGAACGTCCCGCGCGTTCGCCAGCCCCGATTGCTTTTCGGGTCTCCGCTATCCATCCGTAGCGACCCCGTCGGAACCGCGCGCACCCGCTAAGCGCCCGACCTCACGATGGCCTCCGCCGCTTCCGCCGCGGCGTACGCCACCGTCGTTCCCGGCGCCGCCCCCGCGCGCCGCGCGTACGCCAAGGGCGCGCGCGCGCTCCGCGCCGCGCCGAGGAGCGCCAAGCCCGCGCGCGCCGCCTCCGGGCTCGTTCGCGCGGAGGCTGTCGCCGAGCCCGCGCCCGCGCCCGCCGGCTCCGGCGGCGTGGACCGCGGCTCCGGGTACGAGGTGCACAAGTTCGGCGGGACGTGCGTCGGCTCCGCCGAACGCATCTCCGGCTGCTGCGACCTGCTCATCGACAGCGCCAAGAGCGGCGTGAAGACGTTCGGGATCGTCAGCGCGATGGGCGTCGCCAACAAGGGCGAGCCCAAGGTGACGGATTGCCTCATCAACGCCACGGACATGGCCTCCTCGCGCGATCCCGCGTACCTCGAGGAGCTGGTCAAGCTCGAGCACAAGCACCAGACCACCGCGGAGGCGCTGTTGACGGATAAGAAGGAGTACGACGCGTACATGGCGTCCTTCGCGGAGGAGCTCGAGGACCTCAAGGCGATGCTCAAAGCCATGTCCATCGCCGGCACCTCGACGCAGGCGTTTGCGGATTTCGTCGTCGGGCACGGCGAGCTGTGGACCGCGCGCCTGTGCGCGGCGGCGATCCGATGCAAGGGCTTCGACGCGGAGTGGATCGACGCGCGCGACGTCTTGGTCGTGACGGACGCCGAGGATGGCGGCGTGGACGTCAACTACGAGCGCTCCAACGCCAACCTCGACGCCGTCTTCGACAAACGCGGGCACGCCGGCGCCGGCGCGAACCGCGTTTTGATCGCCACCGGCTTCATCGCGCGCACGCCTGATGGCATTCCCACCACGCTCAAGCGCAACGGCTCGGATTACTCCGCCACCATCTTCGGCGCTTTGCTCATCGCGTCCAACATCAGCATCTGGACGGACGTCGACGGCGTGTACAGCGCGGACCCGCGGGTGGTGAAGGAAGCGGTGTGTTTGAAGCAGCTCTCGTACAACGAGGCGTGGGAGCTGGCGTACTTCGGCGCCAACGTGTTACACCCGCGCACGACGCTGCCTGCGATGCGCTACTCCATCCCCGTCACGTTACGAAACTACTTCAACCAAGCTGCGCCCGGTACGTCCATCAGCGACGCGTGCGTCGTGAGCGACGACGACGGGTGCGTGCCGTCGGTGGACACCGCGAGCGGGTCGGTGAACTTCGTGACCGGCATCGCGACTATCGACGACGTTTGTTTGATCAACGTGGAGGGCACGGGGTTGGCGGGCGTGCCCGGCACCGCCAACGCGGTGTTCGAGACGGTCAAACAAGCGGGGTGCAACGTGGTGATGATCAGCCAGGCGTCCTCGGAGCACTCCATCTGCTTCGCCGTCAGATCGCACGAAGCGAGCGCCGCTAAGAAGGCGCTGTCCGCTCGCTTCGAGAAGGCCATCGCCGCGGGGCGCATCAAGGAGATCTCCACCGTGGAGGACTGCGCCGTGCTCGCCGCCGTCGGGCGGAACATGTGCCAGACCCCCGGCGTCTCCGCGATGCTCTTCGACGCGCTCGCGCAGGCGAACGTCAACGTCGTCGCCATCGCGCAGGGCGCGTCCGAGTACAACATCACCGTCGTCGTGAAGAACGCCGATAGCAAAAAGGCGCTCAACGCCGTGCACAGCAAGTTCTACCTGAGCAAGACGGTGATCTCCGTCGGGGTCGTGGGTCCCGGCTTAGTCGGTAAGACCCTGCTGCGCCAGATGGACGAGCAGCTCGCCGAGCTCAAGAGCGACTACGCGGTGGACTTGCGAGTGGTGGGCATCGCGGGCAACTCCAAGATGCTCCTCTCCGGCGACGACGCCGTGAACCTTGACCTCGCGACCTGGGAGGCGGACTACTCGGGTTCGGGATCCGTCGCCGCGGACATGGACGCGTTCACGCAGCACGTCCTGGACGCGGGCTCGCCCAACGCCGTGATCATCGACTGCTCCGCGTCCGAGGACGTCGCCTCCCTGTACAAGGGGTGGCTGCAGCGCGGGATCAACGTGGTGACCCCGAACAAAAAAGCCAACTCGGGCGACTTGAAGTACTACAAGGAGCTGCGCAACATCCAGCGCAACGGGTACACGCACTACTTCTACGAGGGCACCGTCGGCGCGGGTTTGCCCATCATCTCCACCGTGCGCAACCTCCTGGACTCGGGCGACCGCGTGTCGAAGATCGAGGGCATCTTCAGCGGCACGCTCTCCTACATCTTCAACACCTTCGGCACCGACGACAAGCCGTTTTCGGATGTCGTCAAGACCGCCAAGGAGCTGGGGTACACCGAGCCCGACCCGCGGGACGACCTCTCCGGCATGGACGTCGCCCGGAAGGTTGTGATTCTGGCGCGCGAGTGCGGCCTCGACTTGGAGCTCAGCGACGTGCCCATCGAGAGCCTCGTGCCTGAGCCGCTCCGCGACGCGGCGTCGGCGGATGACTTCATGGCTCGGCTTCCCGAGTTCGACGGCGAGATGACGACGCGCGTCGCCGAGGCGGCGGCGCGCGGCGAGAAGCTCCGTTACGTGGGCGTGGTGGACGTCAAGAACGGCACCGGCGCGGTGGAGCTGCGCGCGTACGACGCGGCGCACCCGTTCGGCAGCCTGTCCGGCTCGGATAACATCATCTCGTTCGAGACGAAGCGGTACGTCGAGGGGCAGGCGCTCGTCGTCCGCGGTCCGGGCGCCGGCGCCGAGGTCACCGCCGGCGGCGTCTTCGGCGACGTCCTCAGGGTCTGCCAGTACCTGGGCGCGCCCTCGTGAGCGTGAGAAACGAGGTTTTCTTCTCTCTCGTGATCGCGCCGCGCGATGACTCGATCTGCGGCGAGTGGACCGTGGTGATCGCGCGGAATACGGCAGTCTCGTAGCGCGTTCGATTCACGAAAGTATTTTTTATTTCTCTCGTCGCGGCCCGAACGCTCGTCTCGCACCGCCCGCGACGGACGCGACTTCGGACGCGGGAAGCGCCACGTGTCCGTCTCGCTCCGAAACGCGCTCTTTTACCGACGGTTCGAGCATCATACAGTGACACCCAAGCGCTCGAGCTCACGCGATGTCCCTCGCGGCGTCCGCCTCCGTCGCCACGCGCATCGCACCCGCGCGCGCGCGCACCGCCGCTCCCCGCCGCGCGGTCGCGCCCCTCCGCGTGGTCGCGTCCGCCTCGGCGTCGGGCCAGAAGATCGCGGTGCTGGGCGGCACGGGCTTCGTGGGAAGCCGCGTGGTGGACGTCCTGTCCAAGGCCGGGGCGGACGTGTTCTCCGTGTCCAAGTCCGGCGGCGGCCCCGGCGGCGTCGCGCTGGACCTGTCCGACCCCGCGAGCTCCGGCGCGCTCGCGGAGGCGCTCCAGGGCGTGGACGCGGTGGTCTCCTGCGTGGGGTTCAACCCGTTCGGCGGGGACGAGGCGATGAGCCTCGCGGTGAACGGCGACGCCAACGCCGCCGCCGCCGCCGCCGCCGCGAAGGCTGGCGCGAAGCGCTTCGTGTACGTCTCCGTCGCGTCCGTCGTCGCCGAGGTGCTCGGTGACGCGAACCTCATGACCGGCTACTTCGAGGGCAAGAAGCGCGCGGAAGACGCCGTCTCTACCGCGTTTCCGTCATCAAACGCGAAACTCATCGTGAAGCCGTCCTTCGTGTACGGCGGCGACGCGTTCGGAGTGAACCCGCCCCGCGTGACGCAGCAGTACGGCGAGATCTTGACGAAACTGCTCGGCGCGTCTTTGGTGAAGAACATCGCGGAGAAATCGCCGGGACCCATCAAGTTGACACTCGCCGAACCCGTCGCCGTCGACGACGTCGCGCGCGCGTGCGCGGCGGGAGCCATCGGCGACGCCGACGGCGTCGCCGACGGCGCCGACGCCATCAAGGCGTGCGCCGCGCGGATGGCATAGATGGCGCTTTCCAGAGTGTGGCTTTGTCTTAACGCAGTGGCGCTCGTGAGTGTGGTGCACGTAAGCGAGTGTGCGTTCCCGTGTGCGTGGAGTGCGACAAAGAGCTTCTAGCTAGTGGTGTACTCGTGATGACTCTCTATCGTAGACTACAATCTCCGCGCGCGCTAAAAAAACAGTCTCTCGCCGAGAAGAACCTTTTCTCCGGCTCCCAGAGGGAGCTACGACTCCTTGTCCCTTCTCGTTCGCGCGCGCGTCGCCGGCCGAGCCGAGGATGTCTTCGCCTTCGCGTCCGCGCCTCGAGAGGTCACCGCGTTGTACAGGTACCGCCCGCTGAGCCCGTCGAAAGCGAACTTGGCCCAGTCGCGCCAAGTCACCTTTTCCGAGGCGTGATGTGCGGCTTCGCCCGCCTCGCCCGCGCCCGCGTCCGAGGCCCCTCCCCCGAAGAGCTTCGACGTCCACGCCAGGTACGCCGCGATGAGCCCGGAGAAGAACAGCAGCCACACACGCATGGGACACATCGCGACAGACGACGCGGCGTGCTCCCGCGCGGCGGCGAGTGGCCTCGAGAGACCGCCGCGAAATAACCGTCTTCTCGGCCGCGCCGATCGCGCGAGTTGAGGTGCGTTCCGAGGCGAATCGCGTTATCGTGACATGACAACGGTTCGCGACGCGCCGGTCTCCTCCCTCTCGCACGCGCGACGCCCATAGATACGCGCGTACCTCACCCACACACTCTTACCGGCGCTCTTCATATATTGTTTTCACTCCTTTTTCCTCCGCTTGGGCTCCGGCGGCGGCGCGCCCTTGGCTCTTCCCTGCGGCCCCACCTCGCCCTCGACGCCCGGGTGCTGCCCGTCCATGAGCGCGCGCCCGGCGCGCGCCTTGGGCCCCCAGTTCTCGCTCGGGTTGTTGGGGTAGCGCGTCACGCCGTCGCGCTGCGCCTTGGTGAACGCGCCGTTGACCCTTGTCCAGTTGGCGATCACTTTCGGTTCTTTCGCGAGAATCGCCTCCCCCGGGGTTTTGTGCGCCTGACCCTTCACCGGGTGCTCCTTCACCCAGCACCGTAAGATGTCCCACAGCACGCTCACCGGCGCGTCCGTCTTGATGGCGAGCGGATCGGAGTGCGCCGGCGAGATGCGGTACCCGGCGTTGATCACCGCGCTGCGGAACAACGCCATGGGCGGAGGGGTAGCTTTGAGCGTCGTGGACATGCTGTGGATGTCGTAATGCAGAGCGCAATCGGGCAGCTCCTCCTGCACCGTCGTCAGCAACGCGTGGATCTTGTCGTACCCCGGGTAATCCGCTTTGTGCAGTTCCACCTGCTTCTTGATGCTCGCGACCCAGGTTTGATCGTGCACCGGCTCGGTCCAGAACGGCCCGCCCATGTGGAAGCCCCAGCCGCAGTGCTCGCACTTCTGCGGCACCACCGGCCCGTCCCCCACCTGGTGCTTCACGCTGTTGTGCTTCGTCGTGGTTTTGCCGACGGGCTGGAACTCGAACGCGTCGCACCCGGCGCACTGGAACGCGTACGACACTTTCGTGGGCGCGAGCTTGGCGTCCTTCGCGGACGAGTACACGCGCACGAAGCACCGCACGTAAAAGTCGATGTGCACGCTCAACATCGGGACGATGTGTCGTTTGTACCGGCCCGCAGCGGCGTCGATCGCGCTGAGCAGAACCCTCACGGCTTGCTCGTGGCAGTACTTGGCGCGTAACGGGTACGAACCGTACTTGGTCCAGCACACCTCGCCGTTGTTCCCGCAAAGCACCGCCATGTCCGTCGCGGTGACGCAGAGCAACCCGCCGTCCCCGACCGCCTGCACGGCGCCGTCCAGCAGCGTGGAGGGCGTGCCGTACGGGTCCAGGTCCACGGCATCGAACATCTTCTCGTGCTGCATCATCACCATACGCACGTCCTGGCCGTGGCATATCACCTTATCCATCTGCGCCGCCGCCTCCGGACCGTGCGCCGCGTTGAACGCCTTGTTCCGTTTCATCGCGTCGATGGCGTTCGGGTCGAGGTCGTTCGCCACGACGCACCCTATGTTTTCCAGCTCGCGCGCGTACCGGATCGCGCGCAAACCCGACGCAGCCATGCCCTCCAAGATGCGGATATCGCGAAGGGGAGGCTTCGGGCGAATCAAGTTGGGGGCATCCGGAGCATCCTGCGCGGAGGGCGCGTCGTTTTTCGCGGAAGCCTCCGCGCGCGTCGCCTCCATGCGCGCTGCATGCTCTTCGTGCGAGAGGTACATCTGCTCGATCTCCTCCGGCGTCAGGAGGTGCGGCAGAATGGGCGAGTCCCTGGGCGTCGCGCACAGGTTCCCTTTGTTCCTCTTGTTCTTGGGCGCGCGCACATCTAAACTCGCGTGCTCCTCCGCGCGCACCTTCTGGAACTGGCGCATCACGGCGAGCGAGATGTCGCGGTTCACGACTTGCGCCTTGTTGTAAAACACATCGTTGAGCTGCGTCAAGATGCGCGCCTTACCCTCCTGCAGCACCGCGAACCCCTCGGGGGGCTCGATCGATGGCTCGCTCGTGGGGGACATGAACGCCAGCGGGTCGTCGGTCCCGGCGGCGGAGAACGCACGGCGCCCGCGCGGGAGACGAGCGAAGGTGGGTCGGGGGACCCGCGCGGAGGGCGCTCCGAAAAGCCGCGACGCGTCGACGGAGGAGCCGCCGCCGCCGCCGAGGGGGGGGTGGTCGCGTGCGGGCCGCGCCGCTCGCGCGAAGAGGGTGTCGCAGACGGCGAGCGCGCGTCGCACAACGCCGGTCGTACGCGCCGTGGTCGCGAACGCGGAGGCGGCGGGCCCGGAGGGTACGCGCGCCTTGGTGTGTGCGTCGCGCGAGGGGCGGCGGTACACTCAATCTCATCAAATGCGCGAAAAAGGCGCCTGTCAGCTCGGACAAGACGAGCACCGAGACGAAAAACACCGCACACCACGCAAGTAGTCACATGGTTTTGGGCAATTTTACCCTACGCGCAAACAGTCTGAAAAATATCGAGTGCGAAGAACAAAGAAAGACACGTTGCGAGATACGCGCGTGTTCGTCATCGAGCTCCTCGTTGTCAGCTCGAGCACTGTCCACCGCGGCCTCCCACACGGGGTGCGCGGCCCGGACCCTCGAAGCGCGTCTCGTCGCGTTCTCCAGCCTCACGCGCGCGGTCGACCAAAGGCTGGCGGCGGGGCGCGAACGTCTTCGTGCGCGGGCCAGGCACCGCGAGCTCGGCACGTAAAGCTACCAACGGCCTCGTTCGGGCGCACTTACTACCTTCGAAGGTAGATCGACGCGAGCTCATCGCCGCCCTTCGCGCCCCTTTTGCCCGTTCGAACCCTCTCGCGTCATGGCCGATTCCGGGGACTCGATTCGGTTCCTGGCGTACGGCCGCCTGAGCGACGGGCTGATGTTGGCGACGCACAAGAGCCGCCGCGCGAACGCCGCGACGGAGGACACGTGCAGAAAAGTGTTCGAGAGCGGCAACTTGAAGCCCAACGCGCAGTTGACCGTGACGGTGACGCCCGAGATCGGCACGTTGCACCTGAACGCGGGCGGAGAGGACGTCATCGCGGTGGTCACCGCGAGCGCGTACCCGCGGAAGCTGGCGTTCCAGCTCCTGGACGAGGTTCGCGTCCAGGTCACGCAAGCCTCCATCACGCCCGACGACGTGAAAAACGCCGACAAGCCGGGGTGCTTCGCGCGGTCGCTGCCGTTTTTCAAGGAGGTGTGCATGCGGTACGGAGACGTTTCCGAGGTGGACAAGGTGGCGCGCGTGGGCGCGCAGGTGCACGAGGTGCAGGCCATGATGGAGGGCAACATCAACCGCATGCTGGACAACCAGGAGACGGTGGGCGCGGTGGAGGACAAGTCCGAGGCTCTGCGCGAGGGCGCGTCGCAGTTCAACCGACGCAGCGAGCACGTGAAGCGCATGATGTGGTGGCGCCTGATGAAGCTCAAGATGATCTTCGCCACGCTCGCCATCTGCGTGCTGGGGTACATCCTCGTGCCCATCATCGTCGAGGCCACCAAGGACGAGGACAAGGAAAACGCGTGACGGGGGCAATTGGGCGGGAGCGGGGAGGGGGGGTGCGCGGCCCGCGCGCGCGACGACGACGACGTCCGCGCGAACGTAGCGCCACACATGTACCAGAGAAATTGAAAACGAACCACGCGCCCGTCAGCGCGTGCTATTGTATCGTGCTGACAGACCACGATCGTCCGACCACGGTTCCTCGTCAGAAGGACACGCGCGTCCCTGCCTCGTCGAGATGTGGCGCGCGTTGGCGCGCCACGCGCGCCGCGATGTCCGCGCGGCCATGCGGTCGTCCGCGCGCGCCGTGTCGAGCTCCGGGCGCGCCGGGTCCGCGGAACGCCCGCTCCCGGCTGCCGCGGCTTCGTCCGCCGAGAGCATCGCTGGCGCGAACACGAGCGAGTACCTGGTGAAGGTGCCCGCGTCGCTGGAGGCGGGCATGGACGCCGCGCAGAGCACGACTCGGTCGCGCCTGCTCACGCTGACCAGCGTCGCGGCCGCGGCGTACCTGGGGTACTTCATCTTCCCGCTCGTGGGCGGCGGCACGGCGAGCAGCGCGGTGCAGATGTGCGCGAGCAAGGATGTCATCTTCCGCAAAGCCGGCGTCGCGCGACTCCGCGCCGTGCTTCGCGTCTCGCGCGACGGCGCGCACGTCAAGCACGCCGTCGAGAGCGGCGCGGGGGAGATCTTGCTACGGCTCGTTTGCGAGGACGGCGCGCGCGAGGAAGAGGACCGCGAGAGTCGGAGACCGCGGCGGAGACGAAGGAACGAGACGCGCGGCGCGAAAGCGCGAGACGAGACGCTCGACCCTCCAATCGCGGCGGCGGCTCGAAAGAAGGCGTCCGAGCGCCGCGCCGTCGCCTCCGACGCCGCGGACGCGCTTTTGGAGCTCGCCGCTGTGAGCGAAGAGACGCGCGAGGCGCTGAGCGAACGTACGGGTTTCGTGAACAGAGTCCGCGCGGCGTCGAAGAACGTCGAGCTGGACGCGAAAATCAGAACCAAGCTCGCGGCGTTTGCCGACGTCGCCTCTCGACGCGAGCGAGCGTGAAGGTGTGAGGTATAGTTTTCGTTATCTATCGTGATGGGGGATATCTGAACGCGTTCGTGCAACGTATTCGTACGTGTTACTACATATCATCCGACGCGTCATGTCACGTCATCACATCACTGCTTGGTCATCGCCTGGAGCTGCGATAGCCGCCTCTTCGCCTCCATGCGCCCGTTGGCGTGCGCGATGAGCTGCTCGAACTCCTCCTTGTCCGTCGTCGTCGCCGCCGTCGCCACGTGCTTCTCCCACGCCTCATCCTGCGAGGCCATGTCCTCGATCATCATCTGCAGCGACGCGTGCAGGTCGTCCTCGGTGACCGTCTTGGCCGCGTACGCCTCGGCGATCTTCGCGCGCACCGCCTCCGCCTCGGCGGTCGGGTCGACGGTCATCAGCTCGTCGATGAGCCGCACGGCGGGGGTCGCGTTGAGTTGCTGCAAGGTTTGCGTGATGAGCAGGATGACGGACTCGAGCGTCTTGAGCACGGGCGCGTCCTCCTCGAGGGACTTGCACTTGTCGAACACCACGTACGCGGCGCCCAGCGTCGCGGGGGTCAGCTTGCCCTCCACCGCGGCGTCCCGGATGGCCTTCTGGATGTCGCCGCTCGCCAGCATCGAGTTGAAGAGCACGAAGTCCTCGTCGGTGGGCTCATCGGGCTGCGTCGCGCGGCGGACCACGGAGGCGCCTCGCCGCGACGGCGCGCCGCCGGGCGCGCCGGGCCGGCGCGCGACCGCGCGCGAGCGGACCGGAGCGACGCGGGGGGAAACGGAGGCGAACGCGAGCATGGTCGGACGTGCGGAGACCGAGTGAGGGACGTGTCGGCGGCTCGTGTTTTCTATCCTTTTTCCGCTTTCGTGCGAGCGACGTGTGCCGACCAGGCGATCCGTGCGGAACTTTTTGCGCTGTCCGACGATTTCATTTCAGCATCGCAAGCGCGTCTTCTAAAAACTCGCCTACTCCTCCGCGGCTTCCGGCGGTGAGGTCTCCTCGTCCCGCGCCGAGGACTGCTCCGCCCGCTCCGGCTTGACGCTCTGCAGGTACGCTAAACGCTTCGCGCGCCACGTCGCGGACGGGTCTTCGCGGCGCGCCAGCGTCTCTCGCGCGCGCCACTCCGCGAATGACGATTTCTTCGTCTCCAAAAGCGTCGCGCGCGTCTCCCTCTCTTTCTCGCGCCGCGCGACGTACGCCGCGAGACGCGCCTTGCTCTCCTCGATGGACGACTTGAGTTTAGACTCGCGCATAGAGTACGTCTCCGACGAAACGACGGCGGTCTCCACCAAGTCTTCCGCGCGAGGTAAGCTTTTCGCCGTGCGGCGCAGCGATCGGAACGCGGAAAGCGTCGCGGACGAAGCCGTCGACGGAAGAGTTTGTAGGTCGAGCCCGAGTCCCGCCGCCGCCTTCGCCGCCGCCGCCGCGCGCGCGGCGTCCACGGTCGCGCCACCCCGCCGCAGCGTTCGGCGCGTCTCCGTGGGGTCCAGCTCCACCTGCTCGGCGTCCTCGCCCACCTCCGCGTCTTTCCCCACCTTCACCGGCTTGAGGAGCGGAGGCGCCGCCTCGCCCCGCGCGCGCGCCTCGCGCTCGGCGACGCGGCGCGCCAGCGCCGCCTCCGCCGCCGCCGCGCGCTCGGCGTCCTTCGCGTTCCAGCCCGAAACCGTGGTCTCGAAGTACCGCGCGCGCGCGTCGTCCGGCGTCCAGGTGGTGTCCGCCTTCTCGGTCGAGTACGTCGTCAGCTTCCACGAGATGGGCGCGGGCACGTCGCCGTTGGCCTCCACGGCGAACGCGCACCGCTCCGGCGCCAGCTTGGCTTCGAAAACCAGGTACGACTCGCCCTCCGTCGCCTCCAAAGACGCCGCCGGGACGGTGAGCGCGGCGTACGCGTTCCACTGACGAAGCGTTTCGCCGTGCAGGTGCCCTTGGTGCCCGCCTCGCAGGTACTCCGCCTGCTTCGTCTCCCAGCCCTCTTCAGGAAGAACGAGCACAGCCTTGAACCCGCAAGGCACCGAGCACTCGAGGTGGAACGACAGAAGCGCCGGTTTTTTTAAAGACACGCGGAACCGACACACGGTGAGCGCGTAGTTCGGTGTGTACGTCCCCTCGAAAACCTCCTTGTCCTCCGGTCCGGTTCCCGGCGGTTCGTCCGTCTCGAACGACGCCAGGGGTTTCTCAGTGAGAGCCGAGAGGCGCCACCGTCCGCTGTCCAGCGCCACGAGCGTCTTGGCGTACGC
>ENA-OUOG01002358-OUOG01002358.1-marine-metagenome-genome-assembly--contig:-NODE-2358-length-19716-cov-3.768725_pt1 | contig 19716 bp, 8 predicted proteins | sample MGYA00248635_ERZ508505 | MGnify/ENA primary metagenome ERZ508505 (study PRJEB26176, sample SAMN06267871) | marine metagenome | isolation source: Saanich Inlet, British Columbia, Canada | place: Pacific...
ACCTGCAAGTACTGTCCCAGGGCCTACGGGACCTATTGGACCACCAGGACCTACGGGGCCTGTAGGACCAACCGGACCCACAGGACCTACTGGACCCGTTGGACCTACTGGCCCAGCATTTGGCGAAGGTCTTGCAGATTTAACAGATGTCAATCTAAGCACACCAGAGGCTGGACAAACTGTTGTTTATAATGCTGGTACTGGATTCTGGGAGAATCAAAGCTTCGTTGACGAAATCACAGAGCTTCTCGATGTTTCCGTGACTGGACCAACAGAAGATCAGCTCTTAAAGTATGATGGAGCGGTTTGGATTAATGGGTCAGTACCTCTTAGTGCTGCTTCAAATGTTGTTGTTTCTACTCCAACTGACGGAGACTCTTTAGTATACTCTTCTGGTAATTGGACTAACGAGACTTTGCAGTATGGCATAAACGATCTTACCGATGTAAATCTTGGTACCGCAACAACAGACCACGTCCTAACCTACGACGGTGCAAGCTGGGCGAGTCAGTCGCTACCACCATATGGAAAAATTTATCAAGTTGAAAGCTTTACTCAAACCAATGCTGTACAAACTTCAGACTATGTTCTGAATGGATTTGGAGATGTCGGCATTGGCGTTAACATTTCCCCCACCCTTAACACGAGCAAAGTTTTGGTGGTAGTAACTGGACAGATGTCTATTAGTGATGCTACTCAGCACGTATTCTTGAGACTAGTCAGAAATGCTACAGACATTGCACAATCTACAAATGCTATTACTTTAGATTCTACTCACTTCTTTAGGACTACGGATTCAGCTCAGTCAATTCCTTTTAGCATTTCGTTCTTAGATGATCCACAAACAACCTCAACTGTAACTTACAAGCTTCAGGCCGCCATTGAAAATGCTGGTCGTGTGCTATTCTTTAATAGAAATATTGCAAGTGATGATTTTAGAGGGGTAACAACAATTACAGCTATGGAGGTGTTGGCATAATGGACCTTGGTCTTGTGTTAGCAAAAAGATATGCCGACAAGCTTTGGACTTTAATCGGCAGTGATTACGAAAGTTTAGAGTGGAAAGACTCTTCCAAGAAACCAACCAAAAAAGCACTAGAGGCACTTTGGGAAGAAGTTAAGTTAGAGTCTGTAAAAGAGCAAGTCGATAATCTCAGAAGAGAAGAGTATCAGAAGGTGTCTGATCCACTATTTTTTGCTTATCAAAGAGGAGAGGTAACAGAAGAGGATTGGCTCAATGCCGTTAAATCGGTAAAAGAGAAATACCCCAACCCGTATTCAGCAAACTCTCAGGAGTAAAGGTTAACAAATTCTTTAAATAGTTTGTTATAATGGTATAAGCTGAAAGGTACCACTTAAGATGGCATTAAACTTCCCCCTAAGTCCAGTTGATGGAGAGTCTTACGATAATTTCGTTTGGAACGAAGCTATCGGTGCTTGGCAATTCTCCACACCAATTAGTTTGGATAATCTGACTGATGTCGAAGTTACTGATCCAACAACCGATGATCTGCTATACTATGATGGTGCCCAATGGGTAAATGCTTCACCACAAGATCTGAACGTCGGAGGCGCAGATGTGGGAGTTCTATTTTGGATGTATGCGTAGGTAAATATGGCTGAAATTCTACCAAAGTTATTGTACATTGGTAATCTTCAAGATGGTAACGCTTATGTTACATCATCTACTTCTGGAAGCTACGCTATCATAAAATCAATTAATATTTGCAACACTGGAACAGCGACCGAAACGTTTTCGATTAATATCATTCCTCCTGGTTCTGTTAGAAGTGCTGCCAACAGTATCATGGGTAACATTACTCTAACAGCTGGAAATGTTTTCTCGTATGATACATCAATTGTTGTGCCAGCTGGTCACGCTATTTCGCTCCAGCAACCAACAAACAATCTTACATTTGCTATTAGTGGGGTAGACTATGTCGTTTGAATTTCTTAATCAAGGTGGCGATAAAGATGTTGTTACATTTACGCCAGAAGCTACATTTATTGACCCAGTGTCTAAGATTCGTGTATCGAATCCATCTAACCTGATTGACACCGACTTTGAGTACGGCCTTCAGCCCACCAAGTGGGAAACTGTTGAAATCATCAACAACACCCCAGCCTTCTTTTCCAAGTCTGGTGACACTACCATTTCTGATATTACGGGTATTACAACTAACGCAGGTACCCGCGAGATCACTGTTACCACAGCGTTTCCTCACGATCTAGCTGTTGGTATTCCTATTCGAGTTGCTGGTACAAAGTCAGTCACAGCAGATGGCTCCTATATTATTAACGCAACTCCCACACTAACCACGTTTACCTATCTTTCAAGAGCAAACCAGCCAGACACCATTTCGATCTTTGACCTCTACTCATCCATTATTACTGGTGAGTTTTTCCAGGGTTCACAGATTAGCATCAGCAACGCTGAGGGTATTACTACTGACGCAGTCGGCCCACTTTCAACACTGACAGTAAAGACAAAAAACAAGCACGGTTTCGGTCTTAATACACCATTCTATTTCTTGAATCTAAACTCTACTATTTCTCAAGAGTTTGATGCAAACAATGATGCTTCCGTATCCTTCGACCCAACAAACTCTGCTACCGCTCAAACTTTCGATGGCTCCAACACTCAGCTAAAGACGCCAATTGATCTGAGCAACAGTGCAAGTAGCTCTCAAGATACTGCTCAAATTAGTTCTAGCAATGCTACCGATAGAACATTCTCGGTCGTATATGACGAAGCAGCTGATTTTAAAAACTTAAAAGAAGGCGACCCAATCTATTACGATATTAACGCTGGCTCTGGATACTTCCAAACAAATCCAAGAGGTATTGTTTTTATCAAGAGTGTGGATGGGCTTAACTACGATACCGCAACATTCCAGGTATCAAGCATTCCTGGTGGTGCCCCACTCTCTGTAATTTCTAACCTAACTGGTTTCTTTAGAGTAGCCAACCAGGCAATCACATTTCCTGGAAACAATATTGATCCAGAAACACAAATTTCTCTAGATATTCAAATTGGAGAAAGCTTTGTGTTTGATGGTGGAAATCAGGGTTATGATGGAGAGCCAGTAGATCCACCAAACAACGATTCTTCAGTTCTAGGCTGGAGCGGTACAAATATTAGCTTGTTCACTTCCGAGGGAGATTTGGACTACTATGAGAATGCCATGGTATTTTACACTACCGATGGTGCTGCACCAACAGGGCTTGTGGCCAACACCACCTACTTCGTAACTTTATTCGAGGCGGGTGTTAGTGCTGGACTTTACAATATGTCAATTGCAGAATTGCCAGGAGGGGACGCAATCTCTATTGATGGCTCCACTGCCCAGGGATCTCAGACATTTTCTAAGATTGGTATCTCGCTAGACAAAGATATCATTCACGTAAAAGAGGCAAGCTTCTTGGTTGGTGACATGGTTGAGTACATCCCTCCAACTGGAGGTGGCTTCGGTGCGGACGTTCAGCAAACATATTACTTTATTGAAAAAGCTTACGATGATAGCAACTTTAAGCTTAACGATAACCCATTCATTCCAATTATTGCAACTGGTGGAAATACTGTAGAAGACATTTTCCGTGATGGACGCATCTACAGAACTCACACATTCACCTCAACTGGAACAACTACCCTAAATGTTGAAGATATCGGATCCGAGGGAGACCTCGAGGTTCTGGTAGTCGCTGGTGGTGGCGGTGGCGGTAATCACAACACTACTAACTCCAACGGTGGTGGAGGTGGCGGTGGTGTCCTTCACAAGAAGAGATACACCCTAGAGCAAGCTGGACCAATTGATGTAAGTGTTGGAGCTGGTGGAGGAAGAAGAACTTATAGACAGCGTGCCGCTGGTAACGATGGACAAGATTCAGCCTTTGGTCCACTTGTCGCTGATGGTGGTGGCGGTGGAGGTTCCAGGGGGAGCGGTACCTACAATAACAGACCAGGTGGTTCTGGTGGAGGTAAGGGTAGAGACAACACCTACTGGAACGACATGCGTTATAACAATGGCTACACCACTCAAAGACCAATTGGGGGAGCAAGATCCTTTGGTAATGATGGTGGAGCTATGACCGTTGACTGGAATGGTGGCGGTGGCGGTGGGTCAAACTTCTTTGGTCGCATTACACCAACTATGGGAGGTCAAGGATCTCGCGGTGGCAGAAGCGCCATGGGTGGATGGGGTGGATACGGAGAGCCATTCGATATTAGCGGTAGAGTAAAGTTCTATGCAGGTGGTGGCGGTGGTGGAGGAAACTCCTCAGAGCGCGGTGGTGACGGATTCCACGGTGGCGGTAGAGGATGGGGAACAACTGCCACATATGACTATAACCAGTACGACACAACTTCTCCACCAACTGCAACCAACGGTACTTCTGGTGGAAGCCTCAGCCTCGATGCTCAAGCTAACACTGGTGGTGGAGGTGGAGCAGGTAGCTATTGGGAGAACAACGTATCCGCTTGGCGTTATCGTGGTTCTGGAGCTGGTGGCTCTGGTATCGTTGTTGTTAGCTACCCAATTACTCCTGAGCCAGAATTTGCTCCAACAGTAGCTACTGGTGGAGACGAAGTCAGTGATGTTGTAGATAAAGATGGTTATTGGAGAGTCCACAAGTTCACTACTCCTGGTGACGCTACCCTGAACGTTACTCAGGTAGGATCTCACGGTGTTGAGTTCCTCGTTGTTGCTGGTGGAGGTTCTGGTGGTAATGGTGGCACCACAAACGCAAATGGTGGAGGTGGAGGAGGTGGAGTTGTTCACGGCAGCTCCTATCAGATCACTTCAACTGGTAACATTCCAGTAACAGTTGGTGTTGGTGGTGCAAGAATTCCATACCGTCAAGATAATAACGGTAATAATGGTGCAGATTCCTATTTTGGTAACTTCCGTGCCCGTGGTGGAGGTGGCGGTGGAGGTCGTGGATCTGGTGGATCTCGTAACCCAACCCCTGGTGGTTCTGGAGGTGGTGGTGCAGAATACAACAACACTCAGGGCAACAACAATACTCAGCCAGCAATTGTAACTGGTACAGCTAATGGTTCGGACTATTCCGCTTCTGGCTTTGGTAACCGTGGTGGTAAGAGATGGCAAAGATGGACTGGGGCTGGCGGCGGTGGTGCTGGAAGCTTCGGTATTGATGGAAACTATCAAACATACCCCATGAGATCTGGTGACGGTGGTATTGGATACTACTCCACCATTGAAGGAGAGCCAAAGTGGTATGCAGGTGGTGGCGGTGGAGGAGCTAACTCTTCGGAGCGTTCTGGAGATGGCTGGCACGGCGGTGGTAAAGGATTTGGTAGAACTACATACTGGGACTACAACAGCGGTTTCACGAATCAAGATGGTGGCGGAGCAGTAGATCCACGAACATTGGGAAACAGAGGTTCTCTTGACGGAGTTCCAAACACTGGCGGTGGAGGTGGAGCTGGCACCTACTGGGAGAACAACGCTTCTAACTGGAGATATCGCGGATCTGGTGCGGGTGGTGACGGTGTAGTTATTGTAAGATATCGTTTGGCACCACCAAGCTTCTTCGGCTACGAAGGCAGAATGCTTGCTACTGGTGGAGAAGAACAAGACATCGTTGTTTCTGATGGCTCAAACATGACCTTGTACAGGGTTCACATGTTTAGGTATGAAGGAGATTACACTTTCGAAGTTGCCGATATGGGCAGACTAAGCACTGAGGTTGAGTACCTTATTGTTGCTGGTGGTGGTGGAGGTGGCTCCGACATGGGTGGAGGCGGTGGAGCTGGTGGTGTACTTCAGGGATCAACTGTAGTTACGCCAACAAGCTATACAGTTACCGTTGGTCGTGGTGGTAAGGGGCACAGAGGAACTAATGGGTCCTACAATAACTATCCTGACCATGGAGAAAACGGTGTAGACTCAGTATTCGGCAGTCTCAGAGCAATTGGTGGAGGTGCTGGAAGTAGTGGTCACTACGGTAACAATGGAGACAGAAGAGTGGGCGGAACTTCCAAGGAGGCCACGTCTGGTGGTTCTGGTGGTGGAGGTTCTGCAGCTTATCGAAGTGTTACTTTGGGTCGCCCACCAGGTCAAGGTACTCCAGGGCAGGGCACTGACGGTGGTTACGGTAAGTACACTGGCTACTACGAAGCTGGTGGTGGTGGAGGTGCTGGTGGAAACCCAGAGGTAAACTTTGTTAATAGAAGCAGGGCTGGTAATGGTGGACCTGGTATTCAGTCAGACATTCTTGGTGTTCCTTATTGGTTTGGTGGTGGAGGCGGTGGAGCTGCCCACGATAATGCCAACAAGGCTGGTAATGGTGGTTTAGGTGGAGGTGCTCCAGGAAGCAGATGGAGACAAGAATATGAGCCATACAGAATTGGACACGAGGGCTATGGCGGAGTTAGTATGTCAGAACACCCTCACTTTGAAAATGGTTATCACAGAAATGGCGCTAACGGTGGACTAAACACTGGTGGTGGCGGAGGAGGCGGTTTGCACCAAGGCTATGGTGGAAACGGTGGGTCAGGTATCGTAGTAATCAGATACCCAATTAGTACACCAAGGAGCATAGGCTAATGGCAATTGATATTACCGCAGAGGGAAATTCAGGATCTCACTTCTTTAGGGTTGTAAATGTTAACCCAGAAGGAGACTACATTTACTTTAGAGACAAGAACATCCCGACAACTCTTGGTAGCGGTACTAGCTATATTTATGCAGACGGTATTGGTGCTCTTGTAGGGCTGGGAGAGCTGGTTTTTGCAGAAATTTCAACCTCTAGAACAGTTAGATTCAGAGATATCGATGGCAACCTGCAGAACATTACTGATTACACCGCTGGCTCCGTTAGTCTAAACTTTCCTTACCTTTACGATTCTCAGCTCAACGTTGGTCTTACTACCGCTAGCAATCAGGCCGTAAAGTATTACACCAATGGCGACCCTCTACTCGGTTTGACAAGCGGAGAAACCTACTTCTTGAAGAATGTTTCAGCAGAGTTTACTGGCTCAGATTCTCTTTATGAGATGACAGACGATACGCATACTTTTGAAAGCGGAGACGCTACTGGTCCCAACGGTCCAGATTTTGCAACCCTACAAGCATTGTATTCGGGTGCGTCCTGGGCATCTAGCTATATTACCCAGGGTGACTTCCAAGGTTATCAAGACTGGACAGTGCCAATCTCTGGTGTTTACGAGTTTGACGTAAGAGGCTCCAAGGCCTACGACAGTGGTATCGGACAAGTAGGTTTAGGTGCCATCGTAAGAGGCCGCGTAGAGCTAACCAAGGGTGAAATTATCACCATTACTATTGGTCAGCCTGGAGCAGCGCCAACTAGCGGTTCTATTGGTGGATCTGGTGGTGGTACCTTCGTAGTTCGTAAAGCTGGTAGTATTCCACTATTTGTTGCTGGTGGTGGTTCCGCAAACACTGGAGCGACTGGTAATTATCGTGAAGGTAAGGATGGTCAGCTAACAACTCGTGGTGGAACTGGAGCCTTCAATGCCGCTGGTGGTGAAGAAGGTTTTGGTGGTCCAGCTGCTGGTGGTGTGTCCTCTGGTGGTGGTGGTATGTTTGGTACTGGTTCAGACTCAAACTACCAGACTGGTTCTAGCTGGCGTCCAGATGTTTATACAATTCCTGGTGGTGGAAGCTTCTCTGGAGGCTTGGTTGGAGCAACCAATACTCTTGGTGCCCTTGGTGGATTCGGTGGTGGTGGTGGAACTGACAGCACCGTGTTTGGTCAATCTGGTGGTGCTGGTGGTTACTCTGGTGGTGCTGGTGCAAGAACTACTGCCTCTAACTATTCTGGTGGTGGAGGTGGTTCATACATTGCGCCACAGGCTACAGATGTTGCAACATCGACAGGAACCTTCGAAGATCTTGGAACCTTTGGCGGTAACCCAATTACAAATATTGACACCTATAACGATGGTCCTGGTCAAGTTACCGTAGAGCTTATCCAGTCATTTACTTCTGGTAACGAGATTTACCCAACAGCACAAGATGCCGCAGATGGAACAAACAGGATTGATATTGAGTCAGCTGGAACTTCTTTGCACTCTTTGGTCCCAATTAATTATGACATCGACGCAGATGTAATTTACACTACAACTCCTCACGGCTTTGACACTGGACAGGCTATTGCCTTTGACTTGGCAGATCCCACACCAGATATTTCTACTTCAGCTGTGTACTATGTAAATAAAATTGACAACTACACCTACGGACTAACCTACTCCCCAGCAGTAAACTTTACCGTTCCAACTGGAAAATCTACAACAGATGCCGTAAGACGTATTGTCGTCAATCTTGATCTTAATAGCCTTAATATTCCAAACCACGGCTTCCTCAAAGATCAGCCTATTCAGTATGATGCTGGTGGCGGTTTCCCAATTACCCCACTTGTTGATGGTGCTACCTATTATGTTGCTGAAATTGTTGATGTTGACAACTTCAAGCTTAAAGCCGCACTGGATTCTCCAACTGCAATCGACTTTACTGCAGCTGGTATTGGTGCAGATCACAGCTTTATCTTCCTTACCGTTAACACCACAGAAAACACACTCTATATCCTCAACCACGGCCTTGTTTCAAGACAAAGAGTTATCTACGACAACAACGGCGGCAACAGCGTCGGTGGCTTGGTCCAGGGTACCGAATACTATGTACAAAAGGTGGATGATAGTACAATTCGTTTAACAACAGATTCAGAAAACCAAAGTATTGTTAATCTAACAACCACTGGTACTGGAACACACTCTCTTGTTATCCAGGCACTAGACTTTGGTACAGATATTATCACTCTTCCAAATCACGGGTTTCTGCAAGGTGAGATTGTTGAGTATAGCTCTAAAGGACAAACAGAAATTACTGGTCTAGTTTCTGGTGAAACCTACTACGTAATCTTTATTGATGGAGATAATCTTAAGCTGGCTGATAGTGCAGGAGACGCAGAAAATAACATCGCTATTGATCTTGGAGAAACTCCAGCTGGTGTTGGTAGGCACACCCTTACTTCACTTAGCCAAACCCCAGACGGTATTTACACAATTAAAGAGATTCCAACAGAAGACACATTCTTGGTAGAAGCTAGAGGTCAGGTATCAGATCTTGTAAAGACCTTCAACCCAAGATCTACAGTAGCTATTGAAAATGATGCATTCTTTGTCCAAGATCATGGCTTTGTGACTGGTACAAGATTGCACTACGAGGTCGCTGCTGGTGGAGCTGCCATCGGAGGTCTGACAGCAGATACAGATTACTTTGTGATTGGTTTTAACCAAGACTTCTTTAAACTAGCAACTTCTGAAGATAATGCTCTTGCTGGTCTTTTTGAAACGGTAACAGACTTTGGTGCTGGTATTAGCCACTCATTTACATCTAATCAGCTTAACGGTACCGTTGTTGGTAATGGTAACGTTTCGGTAACAGCTGGCTCTATCCTAGTTAATGGTGTTGGAACTTCGTTCTCCAAGATTCTAAAGGTTGGTGACCCGTTCACCCTATATCCACCAGATCAGGGCGGTACTTTTACATTCACTGACGCTGAAGTTGATACCGCTAACAACCGTATCAATGTTGCTCACACATTTAACACTGGAGACTTCGTACGATTTGAGACTAACGGTGGAGTTGCTCCAACACCACTTATTAACACATATTACTACTATGTAGGTGTAATTGATTCCAACAACTTCCAACTGTATCCATCATACGATTCAGCAATCTCTGGTATTGGTTTTATCACACTAACAAGTAGCGGTAGCGGTACAGAATTTGCGCTAAGTGGAATTGACCCAAGAGGTCCAATTGTTCGTCGAATTACTGCTATCGGTTCAGATACTCAGATTACGGTAGACAGACCATACTCTTCTCAGTTTAGCGAAGTAGACTACGCCTACCCAACATTTGTTTATGTCCGTCCTTCTGGATACTCCTTGCACAGACCATTTGATGGTGGTGTAGAGATGTCAACTGGTGCTGGTAACTCATGGGGTCAGATTATTCGTCAGACTCGTAAGTACTTCCGTTACCAGTCTGGTAAGGGTATCCAGACATCGTTTGCCATCAACTTCAAACCATCTATTGATATTATGAGCATGAGAAAGCTCAGTGCAACTACGGTAGAGTGTGTTACCAGACGACCTCACGGACTAATTTCTGGTCTGTTTGTTCAAATCGCTGAAGCTCAGGACTCAGAGGGCGAGCAGAGTCTTCTGTATAACGGCAACTTCCAGGTAACCGTAGACCCAATTGATCTTACTAAGTTTACTATTGTTGCGAATGCTGCAGTGCCAGACGGTATCGAGTCTCAGGCTTATGGGTTCCCACAGTTCCACGTAACCTCGTGGGTCAACGGTGCTCTAAGATCTGGAATGTTCGACTTCCAGAACGGTATGTTCTTCGAGTTCGATGGACAAAAGCTTTACTGTGTTCGTAGAAGCTCTACTCAACAAACCGCTGGAACCGTTTCAGCTCTGCGTGGAAGTGAGCTAATCTTTGGTGACGGAACCAACTTTACTGCTCAGTTTGACGAGGGAGACTACGTTGTTCTTCGTGGTCAAACCTATAGAGTAATTGATGTTCAGGATGATACGACGATGTCAGTTAGGCCAGAGTATCGTGGCTCTACTGGACTAGAGCTTACCTTTGATCCTCAAACTCAGGTCAATACCGCAACAGATGTATTTACCGTAGTTCGTCACGGACTAAGCCAAAGGTTGCCACTACAGTACAACTCTATTGACGGTGACCCAATCGGTGGACTTATCAACAACAATACATACTATGCAGACGTTATTGATGCAAACACATTCAGGCTGTTTGCTGCACCAGATTCTGAAACTAATGTTAATATTTCTAGCACTGGTACAACTAATGTTCACTCCTTTACCCCAGCAAAGTCGGGTATCATCGTAACCAAGACAGTTGACACCAAGGTTCCACAAGAAGATTGGAACATTGACACATGCGATGGCAATGGACCAAGTGGATACGATCTTGATCTTTCAAAAATTCAGATGTGTTACATGGACTACTCTTGGTATGGTGCTGGTAAGATTCGCTTTGGATTTAAGGCTAAAGATGGACAGGTTAGATATGTTCACGAATTCAAGCACAACAACATTCTATTCGAGTCTTACTTCCGTTCTGGTAACTTGCCAGCTCGCTACGAGGTAACAACATTCGAAAACCCAACCTATATCCCATCACTATTCCACTGGGGTACTTCGGTAATTATGGATGGTCGCTTCGACGACGACCGTGGTTATTTGTTCACGGCTGGTAGCCAGACACTAGAGGTATCTGGAACAACAACCAAGTCATTTGCTGCCGAAGGTATTAGTCTTTCCACTAGCCTTATCACATCTCTTTCTCACGGTTTCCGCACTGGCGATCTCGTGCAGTTCCAGTCAATTGCATCAGATGGTTTTCCAGGTCTTGATGTTCAAAACCCAGAATCAGAAATTGTTGGAGAAAACACACTACCATATTTGACTAACAATACCAAGTACAAGGTATTGGTCAACAGTGAAGACCGTATCCACCTTGTGCCAGAAGAAGCACCAATCTACACATTCGATGATTTCGATGGTGGTATTAGAACAAGGCAAGATGGTGCTACTGTAACTGTTACCGCAAAGGGACATGGATTTACAACTGGTGACTACATTGGTGTATATGGCTCAAGCAGAATTACCAATGGTGCAGCTGAAATCACAGTGCTTGATGCCGATACATTTACCTATCAAATCTTCGAGTCAGCCGAATACACCACTCCTGGAACATATTCTTGGACAGCTCCTACTGGGGTTAACGAAGTTTCTGTTGTAGCAGTAGGTGGTGGTGGTGGAGGTAACAGGGGCACCAACACCAACTCTGGTGGTGGTGGAGGTGGAGGCCTCGGATGGAAGTACTCCATTCCAGTTACACCAGGCGAAAATTACACAGTTGTTGTTGGTTCTGGTGGTGCTCGAGACACCGATAACGATGGTGGATATAACTCTACAGATGGTGGAGACTCATACTTCATTAGTACAGGAACGGTTGCTGGTCTAGGTGGTCAGAGAGGTCAGGAAGGCACAGGAGGCAATGGCGGTAGCTTCGTAGGTGACGGTGGAGGTAACGGTGGACGTGGTGGTAACTCCGATGGAGACGACTCTGGTGGTGGAGGTGGTGCTGGTGGTTACACTGGCAACGGTGGTGCTGGTGGTAATCCAGATCAGAATGGTGGCAACGGCGCTGGCGGCGGTGGTGGTGGTGCAGGATCTGGTGACTCCGATGACGCATCTGGTGGTGGTGGTGGTGTCGGAATCGACGGTCAGGGCACAAGCGGTGCGGGTAGCTCAGAATCTGGAGGCGATTCACTTGGTGGTTCTGGTGGTTCTGGTGGTGAAAATGGACTTCGAGGAGATGGCCCACGCGGTATTGGTGGTCGCTTCGGAGGTGGCGGTGGTGGTACCGATAGCAACCGTGATGAAAACGGTGAAGGTGGTAGCGGTGCCGTTAAGATTATCTGGGGTGCACAAACTTATCCAGACACTGGTGCTCAGTTCGTAACAGATGCTCCAGACCTAACAGTAGTTATCACAGAGGTTATCAAGTTCAACACAGCTGGTAACATTCAGTACACCTACTTCCTATACCCAGATGGCTCTTTGAACAATACTACTGGTCCAAACTATCAGCCACTATTGTCACTGCGTCTATCTCCATCGGCAGACTCTGGTTTGACTGGTAAGCTTGGTGACCGAGACATTATCAACCGAATGCAGGTACGTATGCGTGAGATTGGTGTATCAACTACCGAGTTGGTTGAGGTGAAACTAATCCTTAACGGACGACTAAACAACCTTGGCTTTGTTGGTCAGCCAGCACCATCCTTGGTTGAGCTAGTTGAGCACACTCCACAGGACACCATTTCTGGTGGAATTCAGGTGTATAACTTCCAGGCTGAAGGTGGTCAAGGCGGAGACAAAGCTAACACATCAGTAGATATCGACACACTGTTCGAGCTTTCTAACTCGATCTTGGGTGGAGACAACATCTTCCCAGATGGCCCAGATATCCTAACGGTAGCAGTATCACGACTTACTGGTAACGAAACTAGAACATCTGCCAAGCTATCATGGGGTGAGGCTCAGGCCTAAAAGACTATTGATAGTCTTAATTATGATAAAATAGGTTATATGGCCAATCCACTAAACTCATATGCAACCAAGGTCTTTGCAGAGCAGCCCCTAGCTCTCTGGGCACTGGATGAGCCAGTTGACTACATTTCCTTGATCCCTGCTGACGGAGGAGACTTTAGTCTTTGGACAACTTCTGGGGTATCTGCAATTGGTGATGCTACAGATCCTGAGTTTTTCGATGTGATTCCACCTGCTGCACCATTTTTAGATGAGCAAGCTTATGGCATTATTGCAGAAGATACAAACAATGGAATTGTTACTTTTGCTTCATCTTTTCAGCTACAGCCTGAAGATTTTTCTAGCAATATTAAAACTTTTGCCTTTGCAACTTATGTATATACTTATTCTAAAATTCTTAATGTAAAGATCGGATACAAGTATATAGATCCAGTCACTTTAGAAGAGATGCCAGAAGTTTTAAAGCCAGCCACTATTGCTTCTAGCTTGGCATGGTCTTTTGTTTCAGAAAGTTTCACTCTGCCAGAAAGCTTTGCTGACTTAGAGCTGCTAATAAAAATAGAGTACGCTTTTTCTGCAGAGCCTTACGAGTTAGTCCTAAATGGATTAACTGCTGGTCAGTGGTCCGAAGAGTTTCATCTTGGATCTTCTGGAATAGATAAGTTCAACACAATGATTGATGTTCCATCATCTATTGACGTGCCTGCCAGCAAGGCGATCGAAGCTTACTCATACGGCTTTGACGCAGCAACTGGGTATTATCTTGTTGATGAAAATTATTTGTATTCTAGAAATAATGGGGTACCGCTGGTTTATGGTTCTGCAAATAGCACGAAGGTTTTACCAAAGGACAACTCTCCATCTATAATTTTGCCTGGTTTCGGATTTTTAAATGAGTCTGGAGTTCACAATGAGCTTACTGCGGAATTTTGGTGTAATGTAGAAAGCAATGCTGTAGAGCCAAGAAAGATTTTTGGGCCAATATCCTCAGATGATGGTATTTATTGTGAAGGGCCCTTTATTAAAACCAAGGTCGGACCATATTCTAATGCTCACTATGTGGGGCATTGGAACAGGCCAATGCTGATAGATTTTACCTATTCTCCATCAAGAATATCTCTAATTATTAACGGGGACACAGTAATAAGTCAAGCAATAGATTCAGATCTTATCGACTTCCCCCTAAGAACTGATGATGGCGTAAACCAAGATTGGCTAGGCTTCTACGCTTATTCAGATGTACCTTCCATACTAATCGATTCTGTAGGGGTATATCCTTATGAAGTTCCATCAATTGTAGCCAAGAGAAGGTTTGCATACGGACAGGCAGTTGATTACCCTAGTAATGTCAAAGGCCTTAACGCCGCAAACTCAATGCTGGTAGACTTTGCATTTTCTAAATATTCTAAGAATTACTACTTTCCATCATCAGCGAGTTGGGAGGGTGGTTTATTAGAGAATATAGATGTACGCAAAGAAAATCTTGTAATGCCCAATCACTCATTACCTCTGACAAACTTTAGCGATAAAGATGAAAACACATGGTTGTCAGATTTAGAGTTGGCACAGACTAATGATGCAGATCCTTTTATTACTTTAAGACCAAATTCTGAGTGGTCGAGCACCGAGGGGTATCTTTATTATCAAAGCCTTAACTTTCTACAAGAAGATACAAAGGCTTTCTATGCACTATTTGAAACCTCTGCCGATTCTGAAAACAAAGAAGTTCTTTTTGAATTGTCTAATGATCTAACCAAGTCTATACTGCAGGTATATCTTTTAAACAATGAGATTAACTATGTGCTTCTTCTAAAGCAAGCAGACGGCACATATTCTGAAGATCTTCTATACAAAGCTTTAGGCCAAAAGGTTGGAGACAGGTTCCTGGTTGGTTTAGACATAGATCGTTTTGTAAAATACTACGGCAACAAGGTTACTTCTTTCTTTGGCACCAAGCAAAAAACAAGAATTTTTGTTGGTGGCTCTCCCACTCTTCAGGATACTTTCAATGGAAAGATATTCAGAGTCTCTTTCTGTAATGCAAGAAATCTTGTTAAGATTAAACACTTCTTTAGTGAGAGGGGTGTCCCTATTGATTACGAGAACGTTTTTAGCTTGTTCACTGGAAATATCTATGATGCTGGAGATGAGTATTTTGGAAATGACGAAAACTATTGGCCATTGATATTAGACGGAGGAGACCCCTATGACTTCGTTACAATTAAAACAACTGAGCACATCGCAACCTATACTCTGATGGCAAAAAACGAGCTAGGCAATTTCAGACTTGATATTGCAGCTAACTCCTATTGGGAAAATTATGTTCCACTATCTTACTTTGCAAAGAATGTCCCAGATGCTTTTGGAAATCAAAGAAGAAAATTAGACTTTGTTCAGATCAATCTTGACTCTCTTAAGGTGTTTGATTTCGATGGTATTTATTATAATACCAACGGTCTGCCAGTCAAAGCTTATGTTTCTTTGCAGCCACTTGCCGCTGGTGCAAATGCCTTACTCTCATCCTTTTCAAGAACTCAAAAGTTAGAAAATACCAATGTCGTAAGCCCAGGTGCAGAGTGGATCAATACTCGATACGAAGTGGTAGATGGAACAGTAATTACATTTCCTACAGACATTAGCTTTGAAGACTTCTCCTTAAATGTGCACCTAGATATCCAGATCGAGGGCATATATTCTAATCCATTTAAACTAAAATCTTTGCAACTTTCTTCTCAGGCATTCGGGGCATTCCCCAATAAGATTGGATCTAAGTTTGGAACCGAAATAGTTCCCTATACTCGTAGGGGCACATACTTTGAATATCAAAATGCTCCAGAGTTCTCTATCTACAAGGGAAGCACTCCTTACTTGTACCTAACAGATAATTCTGGCATCAGGTTGAGTGGAAAATATCTACCATCGCCCTCTAAGGGTTTGTCTATGGCTATCAATAAAAATGCAGCCTCATTCTACAAGCTAAGCAATATTCAGATGTGCCTAAGATATGACGAAGAGCTAATGCCACAGGCACCAGTAAAGATTTTTGAATTAAAGTCTGCAGAACAAACTACGGCTTTCTATCTAATCTCTGATAGTGTGGATAGAACTAGGGGTCAGATCTATGCGGTTAACGAAGATACAAAACGAATTCAGGCCAACCTATTCTTCTTTGTCAACGGAAAGCCAGTTAGAAGAGGAATCCTGTATCCAAGATCATGGGCTTTCTTAAGCATCTCTTTCCCAGACCCATTAAGCTTCTCAGAAACTGTGGGGGCTCTTAGGTTTACCAGCCCAATAATGTTTAACAACGTATCTCTTTACGAAACAACTGTTGCTGATGACGAAGAACGTTATGGTTTCAGGCAGTGGTTCTCTGTAAGAAATGCTGGCGGTCAAGACTTTGACTGGGGATACTGGGCAGGAAAAGAGCTTGTGGGCGATGAGGTTATTGTTATCCCTGACGCTGGCTTTACTTGGCAAGAAGTTCTGTTCCTTGCAGCCTCTCAAAAGACAGAAGTAGATGCAGAAATCATCTATAAAATCTTTACTGGTACTTCAAAGTTCCTAGTTGGTGACGATAATGTTCTTACGTTAAATAATTATCAGTATAAGTTTACTAATAACATTGGTTGGTCGCAATATTCTGCCATTGCCGTATAATGTGGTATAATAGTGGTTATGAATGATAAAAATCCACGCTTTCCTGGTCAAGTCGGTAACACAAAGATCCAGGTTGTTAAAGAAAACTTTTCTAATTACGGAACATATGTTTGGATTAAGCCAAACGGTAAAGCTTTTACAGATGGAAGCGGTAACGCCCTTTCCATTGAGTCCATGCGAGGAGATCAGTCTCGCATTAAAGAACTAGAAAATGCTGCTAAGTATTGGGGGCAGCCAGAGGGCAAGGCAGAGTTTTATGCCAATGCTAAAAAGATTTCTGAAGAGGAACACAGCGAGCAGGTAGACCGTATGGGTCAGGGGCTTATTCCTAATATGAATGATCTTGGTGCAGTAATTGCAGCAAAACAAACTCTCAAAACATATGGAGATGAAGGATAATGACACAGGAATGGACAGTCGGTGCCCGCATTGACGATATTGAAAAAGACGATGATATCTTTAAGAGGCAAGACCCTTTCTCTAAGTCTTGGGACAACATTAAAGGATTCAACGGACTTGACACAAACTTTAAGCGTCGTGCCACTAGAATTGCAAAAAATGCAGAGCCTACCGAGGCTTATCTAAATAGCGCAATGGCTACCTCTTCTGGTCAGGATGGGGCAAGATCTAAAGAGATTAATCCTGGCACCGTTTTCAGAAACGGGTACGGAATGTTTGATGTTATTACTCCTCCTTGGAACCTTTATGAGCTTGCAAACTATTACGACACCTCTTTTGCTAACCACGCAGCTATCGATGCTAAGGTAGAAAACATTGTTGGTCTAGGTTATGACTTCGAGGTATCTAGACGAACAATGCTAAGACTAGAAGCAAACAGTGATCGTCAAGCTGTTGAGCGTGCACGTAATAGAATTGAAAGAGCAAAGATTGAATTGCGTGACTGGATCGAAAATCTTAATGACGACGATTCTTTTACTAACACTATGATGAAATTCTACACTGACGTTCAGGCAACGGGAAATGGATATTTAGAAATTGGAAGAACAACTAAGGGAGAAATCGGGTACATTGGGCACATCCCATCAACTACAATGCGTGTGCGCAGACTGCGCGACGGGTACGTGCAAATAATTGGACAGAAGGTTGTATACTTTAGAAATTTTGGTGCAACAAACAGGAATCCTATTACAACAGATGCAAGACCAAACGAAATTATTCACTTTAAAGAATACTCACCACTTAACACTTTTTACGGTATTCCAGACATCATGTCTGCGATCACTTCTGTCCACGGAGACCAGCTAGCTTCACAATACAACATTGATTACTTTAGCAATAAGGCAGTCCCAAGATATGTGGTTACCCTAAAGGGAGCAAAGCTTTCTGCAGATGCAGAAGACAAGATGTTTAGATTCTTGCAGACCAACCTTAAGGGCCAGTCTCACAGAACGCTGTACATTCCTCTTCCTGGAGACTCTGATAGCAACAAGGTTGAGTTTAAGATGGAGCCAATCGAGAACGGTATTCAGGAGGCGTCCTTCCGTGAATACACCAAACAAAACAGAGACAATGTTTTGATGGCTCACCAGGTTCCACTTTCAAAAATTGGTGGCTCGGATTCTTCTAACATCGCTGCTGCTCTTGCACAGGACCGTACATTTAAAGAGCAGGTTGCTCGTCCAGCACAAAAGAGTATTGAGAAAATTATCAACAAGGTAGTTAAAGAAAAGACAGACATCCTTGAGTTTAAGTTTAACGAGTTAACTCTTACAGATGAGATTGCACAGTCTCAAATTCTAGAGCGTTATGTCAAGAACCAGATCATGGTTCCTAATGAAGCGAGAGAGATTTTGGGTTTGCCACAAAGACAGGATGGAGACTCTCCATTTGAAATGACTTCAAGGCAAGCCACAGATGCTCGTGCAAATCTAGCTGGTAACAGAGAAAGGGATGCTGAAAGATCTAATAATCAATCAGATAGTCCCTCAACTGTTTCTGGCAGAAATGCACAAGGTGAAGGTAGATCTTCACAATAGTTACAATTTTATAAAGATTGTAAAAAAGGTGCTATAATTAGGGTAGTATGACTATGTTTAAAGCGCACTGGGATACAGAAGGCGACAGCGTTCGCCTCTCTATGCCGTTCAGTAAAGTAGATGAAGAGAGGCGTATCGTCTCTGGGTTTGCCACGCTGGACAATGTCGATAAGCAAAATGACATTGTTACTCAGGAGGCCTCACTTAAGGCATTCGAAAAGTTCCGTGGGAACATTCGTGAAATGCACCAGCCTACAGCAGTAGGTAAAATGGTTAACTTTAAAGAGGACAAGTACTTTGACCCAGAGTCAAAGAAGTTTTATAGCGGCGTATACGTCTCAGCATATGTATCTAAGGGTGCTCAGGACACTTGGGAAAAGGTTCTAGATGGCACTCTTTCTGGTTTTTCTATTGGCGGTAGAATGAATGATTGGGACGACGCTTACGACGAGAAGATGGACTCCAAGATTCGTGTCATTAAAGACTACGATCTTGTAGAGCTTTCTCTTGTTGATTCCCCCGCAAATCAATTTGCCAGCATCCTTTCTGTTGAAAAGGTTGATGGCGTAGACGTTCTTAAAGGTGAGGGCGTTGATGTAGTTCTCGAAAATGTATTTTGGGATAAAGAAACTGGATTGGTCATGCTTTCAGAAAGGGACGCTGAAGTCAGCCCCACATCTGGAAACGAAATGGCCAACATTGGTTTCGTTGAGAAGACCGACGATACCAAACAGGACATGATAAAATTCTTGGTTGATAGTGCTAAAGGCATTAACACTGAGATAACAAAGGAGGTAAGTCCTATGACTGATGAAACAACAAACCTCGAAGAGGTTGTAGAAAAATCAGATGAGGTCGCTCCAGAGGCAGATGCCGCAGCTGAAAGCGTTGAGGTTGCTGAGGAGACAGAGG